>Escalade_p1__coassemble_442_pt1 | contig 38632 bp, 31 predicted proteins | sample Escalade_p1__metabat2_low_PE_015 | metagenome-assembled genome bin Escalade_p1
ACCCACGCCTTAGAAGGGCGTTGCTCTATCCAGCTGAGCTACGGAACCATCCTTGTTTCTCAATTGCGATGCAAAGGTACGACTTTTTTTTGAATCTGCAAGCATTTGGGCAAAAAAAATAAAAAAAATATTTTTAGTATTCATCAACACTTGTTAGAGCAACCCTAAAAAAGCAAAAAAACACAAAAAGGTTTTGATAAAGTATCCTTGTAGTGTAACTTTGACTATCATTTTTAATATTATAATAAAGCACATGAAAAAATTAATCTTATCATTGGCACTCTTATGTGCATCTACTAATTTCTATGCTCAAGAAACCGATCTTGGGGCTTTAATAAATCAAGGTAAAGCTGCACTCGAAGCTAAAAACTATCAAGAAGCTTACACTAAATTCAGCTCATACCTTTCACAAACGCACGAACAAGACTCCGTAATCGCTTATAACTGTGGAGTATGCGCCGATAAAATAAAAAAACCAGCTGATGCTGCTAAATATTTCGGCATTGCTGTAGATAAAAAATACAACTTAGCAAACGCATATATCGGCCTAGCAGGTGCTTTGAAAGACCAAAAGAAAAATGCAGAATATCTTAATACACTAAAAGCTGGCTTGGAAGCAGTACCTAATAACAAGACACTGACTAAAATGCTGGCAACTTACTATGTAAACCAAGGTACCGTAGCTCTGCAAGGCAAAAAACAGAAAGAAGCAGAAGAAGCTTTCAAACAGGCTCTGGAAGTGCAACCTAAAAACATCAATGCCTTAAATCGCTTGGGCTCGCTATACTACACTCGCGGAGCTGGCTTAGTGGCTACCGACCTTGAAAAAGCAAAAGATGATTTTAAATTAGCTAAACAATATCTGGAACAGTTGCTTCCCCTGCTTTCTCCACAAAAAGCAGCACACAAAAAAATGCAATCCAACACGCAAACGATGTTAGATTACATCAACTCGCAAATTCAATAACAGATAGTGCATCAATCAGTTTACATAACTAGTTTTACATTCTTTATTAAAATGGAAAAGCGTACTGAAAAGTGCGCTTTTTTTCATACACATTTGTAACAACAGATGTTTTTTAGCAAGTACAGGCAAGAAAAAACTTTCTTATTAATTATTCTTGAAAAAGATTCACTACTTTTGCAAAAAGTATCAGGCAAAAACAAAACAACAAGGAATAATAATTAATTAAAGTCACGATGATAACAAAATTCTCAAATTGGTACTTTACCAAAAAAACGCTCCCACATTGGGGAATTTTAGTATTGGACAGTCTGATTGTAGCATTTACTGTCCTTGTCAGTGCATACATGGAGCTAGGTGGTGAAACATTTGCTCACCACTTATTATCGGTACTGCTATCGATACCCATTATTATGCTGCTATTTGTAATTTCATTCAGGGTATTCCATACCTATACTGGTATCATGCGCTATTCCACGTTTGTTGACTTACAGCGAGTAGCACTGGCAACTTTAGGCGGAAGTTCGCTGACTCTTCTAGTCTCTGCGATGACAGCTTCGTTTCCATCCATTACTATGCCTCGACTGCTTGGTGTAGGCACTATCTTTATTCTGACTACCTTGATTATGTGGTTGGAACGCATCACTGTGAAACGTTTGTTCGACGGCTACCGCATAGATAATGCAATGCCTGTAGCTATCTACGGCACCAAGGCCGGCGGTATTAGCCTGGCAAAGAGTATCTCAAGCGTGAGTGATAAGCAGTATCGACTAGTGGCTTTCATCAGCGATGATGAAAAGATGAAAAATGTGTACCTCATGGGGAAAAAAGTTTTTCCGAATCAAGTAGGTATAGCCGAACGAATGAAAGAGTTAGGCGTCACAGTGCTGCTTGTATCGCCACTCAAGAACGAACTGTTCCGCAATAATTTCAAAATGGTTGATGAGTTTCTGACCGCCGGCATTACCATCAAGATGATGCCAGCAGCTGAAGAATGGGATGGAAAGTCTGATTTGACTCACCAGCATCTCCACGATGTAGAAATTGAAGACTTGTTGCCACGAGAAAAAATAGAGGTAGACATGAATGCCATCGGCGCTCTACTCACAGGAAAGAAAATCCTGATCACAGGTGCTGCCGGTTCAATCGGTAGCGAAATGGTACGCCAGGTAGCTATTTACAAGCCGGCGGAAATGATTCTGATTGACCAGGCAGAAACTCCCATGCATGACATCCGACTGATGATGAATCGTCTGTTTGCAGATATCCCTAATGAGACGATTGTCAGCAGTATTACCAACCAAGAGCACATGGAGATTATTTTTGCCCAGCATCGCCCTGACTATGTATTCCACGCAGCTGCCTACAAACATGTGCCTATGATGGAAGACAATCCAGGTATTGCAGTGCAAAACAATATTTATGGTACACGCGTCATTGCGGATTTAGCTGTAAAATATGGCACTAAAAAATTTGTAATGATTTCTACAGACAAGGCTGTAAACCCGACAAATGTAATGGGTTGTTCAAAACGCATCTGCGAAATTTACTGTCAATCACTAAACAAAGCCATTGTAGAAGGAACTGTAAAGGGAGTTACTCAGTTTGTAACTACGCGCTTTGGTAATGTGCTCGGATCGAACGGTTCGGTTATTCCCATCTTCAAGGAACAGATTAAAAAGGGAGGTCCGATCACCGTTACCCATCCCGACATTATCCGCTTTTTCATGCTTATTCCGGAAGCATGTAAACTGGTTCTGGAAGCAGGCACCATGGGAAAAGGCGGCGAAATCTTTGTGTTCGATATGGGAGCTCCAGTTAAGATTGTAGATTTGGCAAAACGAATGATTCGTCTCTCGGGCGCCCAAAACATAGAAATCAAATTCTCAGGCTTGCGAGAAGGTGAAAAGTTGTACGAAGAGGTACTGAATGATGCGGAACAGACCAAACCGACTCACCATCCTAAAATCATGATTGCCAGTGTTCGTGAGTATGATTATCAAACAGCTTGTCTGAATGAAAATAAACTGCTGGAAGCTTCGCACTCGTTCAACGATATGAGCATTGTGAAAATTATGAAGGAAATAGTTCCTGAGTACAAGAGCCAGCATTCTAAATACCAGGAATTGGATAAAAAGAATTAAGTTGCTAATATGGAAATCAGAAAACTGAAAAGTTATACACCGAAAGAGTTTGCCGAACTCAAACGGTTAATGAAAGAACTCTCAGAAAGACTCGATTTAACAGAAAATGCACTGACGCAAGTATTGGAGGATGAAAACAGCCACTTATATGTGCTGCTTGATAAAGAACAGATAATTGGTTGCGCAAGCCTCTGCCTCTTTCACTCTCCTACCGGCAGAAAGGCAAGCATTGAGGATGTAGTGGTTTTATCTGCTTATCGGGGCAGACAGTTGGGGCGTCAGTTAGTAGAACATCTATTGGAAGAAGCCAGGAAATTGTCGCCCATTGAGCTACACCTGACTTCTAAACCTAAGCGGATAGCTGCTAACGCTTTGTACCAGTCTCTGGGTTTTATCCGGAAAGAAACAAATTTTTATTACTTGAATCTGTAAAGAGAAGCAAGTATCTAGCTACTCCACTTTAAGAGTGAAAATACTTCAAAGGACCTCAAAAAGGATTATTCCTATTTTTGAGGTCCTTTTTCAGATAAGTACCCGATCCAAACCAGTGACAGAAAATTTCTAAAGAATCTAATTATTTCTTCCGAAAGAAACGATCAATGATCAAGGCAATGGCTCCATCTCCCGTTACATTACAAGCTGTTCCGAAGCTATCCATCGCAATATAAAGGGCAATCATCAACGCCTGTTCACTTTCGCCAAAGCCCAACATCGAAGAAAGAATTCCCAAAGAGGCCATAATGGCTCCTCCCGGCACACCAGGTGCGGCTATCATTGTAATCCCTAACATAAAGATAAAACCTGCAAACATGGGAAAATCATAAGGCATACCTTGCATCAGCATCAATGCCATGGCACAAGCTACTATTTTCAATGTACTACCGGAAAGATGAATAGTAGCACACAAAGGAATAACAAAACCGGCAATTCCTTCCGATACCCCATTCTTAATGGTTTGGCGAAGAGTGACCGGAATGGTAGCTGCTGACGATTGAGTACCTAAGGCTGTAAAATAAGCAGGAAGCATATTACCCAATAAGCGGAAGGGGTTGCGGCGTACCATCAAACCAGCCACAGCAAACTGCAGCATCAACAGGAAAATATGCAGAAGAAAAATAACTCCTATAATCTTTAGAAATACCATAAGAATACTGTAAACCTGCCCAGAATGTGTCATATTAAGAAAAATGCCAAATATATAAACAGGAAGAAAAGGCAAAATCACATATTGAATGGTTTTCACTATAATATCCTTAAAGTCTTGGCAAACCTGCTTTAAGGCATATCCATCCAGGTGAGCAATTCCCAAGCCTAGAGTAAAGGCCAAAATAAGAGAAGTCATCACATTCATAGCGGGTGGAATGGCTACTGAAAAATAAGGTACCACATCATGCGCCTCACTGATCTGCTCAATGGAAGCACCCGGAACAATCATGTCTGGGAAAAATGTGTTTCCCACAAAATAAGATAAAAACCCCGAAAAAAGAGTAGCTCCATATGCCACTAAAGTAGTAATAATCAGCATCTTTCCTGCTTCCTTTCCAATATCCGCAATAGCAGGTGTCACCAGTCCCAAAATAATAAGCGGAATGATAAAGCCTAAAAACTCACTAAAGATGCCATTAAAGGTTACAAAGATCCTAACCAGAGAGCCTGGTAGAAGATTTCCAAAAGCAATGCCTAAGGCAATTGCCAGAACAATGCGAGCCAACAGCCCTAATTTGATTTTTTTCATAAATAAAAGTGTTTTTCCATATCTACAAAGATAATAAAAAAAACAAACCACCAAAGTGCTTTTACACACTTCGGTGGTTGTTCCCTTTAAACACCTTTAAACAAAATGAATATTCATCATTTTCTAGCTTCTGCAATATAACCCAGAGCTTCCTTGCACTTTTCAGTAACATAAGCCCAATCTTCGGCAGCTACCTTATCGTTCGGGAAAAGCTTAGAGCCCATACCTACACAGAATACACCTGCCTTAACCCAAGAAGTCAGATTTTCTTGTGTCGGCTCTACACCACCAGTTACCATCAGCTTAGACCAAGGCATCGGAGCCATCAGACCTTTCACCAATTTTGGACCCAGTACATCACCCGGGAACAGTTTGCAAAGATCGCAACCTACTTCCTGTGCAGCACCTACTTCAGAAACACTGCCGCAACCCGGAGTATAAGCTACCAGACGACGGTTACAAATCTTAGCGATTTCAGGGTTGAATAACGGACCTACAATAAAGTTAGCACCCAGCTGCAAATAAAGAGCAGCGGTAGCCGGATCAACGATAGAACCTACACCCATAGCCATTTCCGGACATTCCTTTGCTGCAAATTTAACCAATTCAGCAAATACTTCATGCGCAAAGTCACCACGGTTTGTAAATTCGAAAGCACGAACGCCACCTTCATAGCATGCTTTAACTACTTTCTTTGCAACTTCTGCATCTTTATGGTAGAATACAGGAACCATACCGGTTGAACCTATTTTATTCAACACGGCTACTTTATCAAATCTTGCCATTATATTCTAATTTTACTAGATTAATTGATTAGCGTTGTACACGACCGCTAGCATCACCGCCAGCCAAAGCTTCTACTTCTTCTACAGAAACCAAGTTAAAGTCACCGTTGATTGTATGCTTCAATGCTGATGCAGCTACAGCAAATTCAAGAGCTTCACCCTGAGTAGCTTTTGTCAACAAGCCATGAATTACACCACCAGAGAATGAGTCACCACCACCTACACGGTCAATGATCGGATTGATGTCATAACGCTTAGATTCATAGAATTCTTCTCCATTATAGATCATAGCTTTCCAGCCATTGTGAGTAGCAGAGAATGATTCACGCAAAGTAGAGATGACATACTTAAAGCCAAATTCTTTAGCCATTGCAGTAAAGATGCCCTTGTAACCTTCAGCATCTGTTTTACCACCTTCTACGTCTGCATCCGGCTTAAAGCCCAAGCAGAGTTCTGCATCTTCTTCATTGCCGATACATACATCTACATACTGCATCAGCGGTTTCATAATAGATTGTGCTTTTTCTTTAGTCCACAGTTTCTTGCGGAAGTTAAGGTCAACAGACACAGTAACACCATGACGTTTAGCAGCTTCACAAGCCAGACGAGTCAATTCAGCAGCTTTGTCAGAAATAGCCGGAGTGATACCAGACCAGTGGAACCAATCTGCACCTTCCATAATAGCATCAAAATCAAAATCTGCAGCATCAGCCTCAGCGATTGAAGAATGCGCACGGTCATAGATAACCTTGCTGGGACGCATTGAAGCACCTGTTTCCAAGTAGTAGATACCCACACGGTCACCACCACGAGCAATGAAATCAGTCTTTACACCATATTTACGCAATGCATTCACTGCAGACTGACCAATTTCGTGCTTCGGCAATTTAGTTACAAAATAAGCATCATGTCCGTAATTGGCACAGCTCACGGCTACATTAGCCTCACCGCCACCATATACTACGTCAAAAGAATCAGATTGTACAAAACGAGTATTTCCCGGAGTTGACAATCTCAGCATGATTTCACCTAATGTAACAACTTTCTTTCCCATAATTTCTTTATTTTTTATTTAAATATAAATGAATTGAATTCTTTCAATTTAACAGTAGCCTCATTTTACATACTAAACATCTGATTTTTTGATATATAATAAAAAAATGAGGGATGAGCACATCTTCATCGTGCACGGGCACAAAGGTACAAATTTTTTTGAAATACAAAAAATTATCGTATATTTGTGTCGAAAATTTTAAGATTATTATTGTGCTCGTGCACATAAATCCACAAATTGGTTAAGAATTCGATGGCAGAACGTATAAGAATTAAAGACATTGCTAAACTGGCTAATGTTTCTGTAGGAACAGTGGACCGTGTCATCCACGGACGAAGCGGAGTTTCGGAAAGCAGCCGAAAAAGAGTGGAAGAAATCCTCAAACAGTTGGATTATCAGCCTAATATGTATGCCAGTGCTTTGGCATCAAACAAACGCTATCTATTCGCCTCTCTCCTACCACTGCATGAGATGAGTGAATATTGGACAGAAGTGGAAAACGGTATTAAAGACGCCTTGAAGACCTATTCGGATTTTAACATAGCCGTAGAATGCAACTATTATGATCCGTATGACTACCGTTCTTTTACTGCAGAAGCTGAAAAGATTTTGCAGCAGAATCCTGATGGTGTAATGTTAGCACCAACACTTCCACAGCACACCAAGCCGTTTACAGATGCCCTGCAAAAACATCATATACCTTATATATATATCGATTCTGATATAAAAGAAGATGAAGCTTTATCTTTCTTTGGACAAGATTCGCACCGAAGCGGTTTTTTTGCAGCACGCATGCTGATGTTAATCAGCGGAGAACAGGCTGATGAGGTCGTGATTTTCAGAAAAATAAATGAAGGAATAGTAGGTTCTAACCAACAGGAACGCCGTGAAATTGGCTTCCGTGAATATATGCACCAACATCATCCGAAGTGCAAAATCTGGGAACTGGACTTACACGCCAAAAAAGATGACGAAGATAGTCTGATGCTGGATGAGTTTTTCGCAAAACATCCTGCTGTGAAGAGTGGAATTACCTTCAACTCTAAAGCATATATCATCGGAGAGTATCTACTAAGGCACCGCAATACAGATTTTCACCTGATGGGCTATGACCTGCTGAAACGAAATGTGAATTGCCTAAAACAAGGAAGCATCTTCTTTCTCATAGCACAGCAGCCTACACTTCAAGGGTTTAATGGCATCAAAACCTTATGTGATCATCTGATTTTAAAAAAAGAAGTGGCACGCTATAACTTTATGCCCATTGATCTCCTGACGAAAGAAAATATTGACTTCTATGACAATAAATAATAGGCAGCCAAACACCATGCAGGCTACTATGTAGTAATAGTCATTTTCAAAACCAGTGTTACTCTGTAAGCCATTTGATTTTTTATTTGTAACTTTGCACTGTTTTTAAGAAAAAAGTGCAAGAATATAATGAACAACAATCTTTCCAAACAAACAGGCAGCTGGTGGGCATTAAGTCCATTAGCTGTCTTTTTATGTCTATACCTAGTCACCTCCCTTTGGCTAAACGATTTCTACAAAGTACCCATTACCGTAGCCTTTCTCTTTTCGTCCTGTTATGCCATCGCGATAACCCGCGGACTTACTTTAGAGGAGCGGATTCACCAGTTTTCAATCGGAGCTGGCAACAAGAACATCCTGCTCATGATCTGGATTTTCATTTTAGCAGGAGCTTTTGCTCAAAGCGCCAAAGAAATGGGGGCCATTGACGCTACTGTCAACCTAACCCTGCACATTTTACCGGAAAATCTACTGTTGCCAGGTATCTTCCTGGCGGCCTGCTTCATCTCGCTCTCCATAGGAACCAGCGTAGGTACCATTGTAGCATTAACGCCGGTAGCTGTTGGCCTGGCTGAAAAAACAGGCTTAGATATATCCTATCTTGTAGCTATTGTAGTAGGGGGGTCTTTCTTCGGTGATAATCTTTCTTTTATTTCTGATACGACAATAGCCTCTACCAAGACACAGGAATGCGTGATGAAAGACAAATTCCGCATCAATTCCATGATTGTAGTTCCGGCGGCTATCATTATCCTCGGAGTATACCTTGTTCAAGGATGGTCATTATCCAGTCCTCCTCCTACAGAATCCATTTCCTGGATAAAAGTACTACCCTATCTATCCGTGCTGATTATGGCCATATCTGGACTGCATGTAATGCTGGTACTCTTACTGGGGGTCGTACTAACGGGAGTTATTGGCTATTTTACAGGTTTTACCTGGTTTAGTTGGTTTGGAGCCATGGGAAGCGGCATTTTAGGTATGGGCGAACTCATCATCGTTACCCTTCTAGCTGGAGGTATGCTCGAAACGATCCGTTATAACGGAGGCATAGACTATATAATCAATAAACTAACACACCGTGTTCAAGACAAGCGGGGAGCAGAATTAAGCATAGCAGCCTTAGTCAGCCTGGCTAATTTATGCACAGCCAATAACACCATTGCCATTATTACAACAGGCCCCATAGCAAGAGGCATTGCCATGCGCTTTCACTTAGACCGGCGGAAAGTAGCCAGCATTCTTGACACCTTCTCCTGTTTCATACAAGGCATCATACCTTATGGAGCCCAAATGCTGATAGCGGCCGGACTGGCGGGTGTATCTCCTTTGAACATCATTGGAAATCTATATTATCCGTTCTGCATGGGAATCTGTGCATTGGCAGCGATCCTGTTCAGATACCCTAAACGATATTCTTAATCCTAATAACCATGAAAACCATGAAACCCTTCTTATTCATCTGCCTGAGTTCCTGGTACTGCTTAAGTTGCGGCCAGGACAAAGCTCAGCACACCCCAACGGAGTCTGCAACAAATGACACTCTGACTACATTCATTTTACCAGCCATACCTCATATACTGACAACTCCAGAACTGCGTGCCCAATACCTGGCTTCCCACTATTGGGACCTCATAAATTTGGCTGATACAAACTACATACACCATCCAGAAATTACCGAACAAGGTTGGGTAAACTTCATCGACCTGCTCAAACTGGTGCCTTCCGAAGAAGCTGCAGCAGCCTTGAAAGGCATTATACAACAAGCCTCTGTCGAAAAAAAATGCCTGCTATATTTCATGCAGCTGGCAGAGAAATACCTGTTTGAACCCAATTCGCCGATGCGCAATGAAACCTACTATCAGAGCATCCTGCAAGCCCTCCTAGCATCTTCGCAACTTACAGATACTGAAAAATTACGATCAGAAGACCAGCTGAAAACCATCCTACTCAATCAAGCAGGCACACCAGCCAATGACTTCTGCTATACACTGGTTTCCGGACAGCAAGAATTCCTACATAAGCTGAATGCTCCCTACACGCTACTTTTTTTTAGTGACCCTCAGTGTCATGCCTGCGTGGAAGCCATCGGACAAATGAAGCAGCTAAAGCATATTCAACAGGCTATTAATCAGAAAAAACTCACCGTATTATCAGTTTATCCTGACGAAGATGTAGAAGGATGGAAGTCAAACTTAGACCGATATCCTAAAAACTGGATCCATGCCTATGACAAAAAACAGGTCATAAAAGAAAAAAACCTTTATGACCTGAGAACAATACCCTGCCTTTACTTATTGGATAAAAACAAAAAGGTAATTTTAAAAGATGTGACTCCGGAAACAATAGATACCTGGCTGTCAACACAACCCTGATTATCTATCCGATTCATCAATGATTTGCGCCTCCTCAATCTCCAGATATTCCTTTTGCTGAGGATTGGGGCGGCGTCTGGTAAACTTAAACCAGTTGAGCAGCTCAGAAAAAGCATACACCAAGCTAGTGGCTCCAATAATGACAAAGACGGTAGAACGTACTCCCATCGGATTAAACAATGCCACCAAACCAGCAATAACAATCAGAGTAGGTACCACATAGAATCCTGCAGGAACCGGCATCCAACGTTTAGCAGCCGACAGAGAAGCCATTTGCTGAACCCCTCCCATCAACAGAATAAATCCCAGGATATAAGTCAGCAAATCCGCAAAAAAATCAGGCATAATAATCAGCCACAGCCCAAAAAGCAAACTTCCTAATCCTTCAATAGGAAAACGTCTTGACAGTCCCTTATTAAAAGCAAAATAACCAATCAGACTGATCAACGAAGGAACAGTGAACAAAACTCCCAATGTCATGACCAGATAATTACCAGCTTCATGAGGAAAGAATACCAAAATCAAACCAATCACCAGCGCAAATATGATGCGCAAAAATGAATAACTAATTCCTTTCATAATCATTATTTCTTTTTTGCGAAGATACAGCATTTTATTGATAAAGTATCAATATATTCATTTTTTTAGTACCTTTGCACGCGAAACACACATGAGTAAATTCAAAAATATGTTTATGCAAAATAACTGCCCGTCTGTACTCTTAATTTATACGGGAGGAACCATCGGTATGATTGAGAACCCTGAAACGGGAGCACTCGAAAATTTCAATTTTGACCAATTGCTGAAACACGTACCTGAACTCAAGCGGTTTAACTATCGTATTTCAACCTATCAATTTAGCCCACCTATCGACTCTTCCGACATGGAGCCCTCTTTTTGGACTACACTGGTAAAGATCATTCAATACAACTACGATTTCTTTGATGGCTTTGTTATTCTACATGGTACCGACACCATGGCCTACACAGCCTCTGCGCTTAGCTTTATGCTTGAAAATCTAGGAAAACCTGTTATATTGACCGGATCACAGCTTCCCATAGGTACACTGCGCACTGATGGAAAAGAAAACCTGATTACAGCCATTGAAATAGCTGCAGCGCATCATCCCAATGGAACCCCCATTGTTCCCGAAGTCTGCATCTTTTTTGAAAACGAACTCATGCGTGGAAATCGCACCACGAAAATCAATGCAGAAAACTTTAATGCGTTCCGCTCATTCAACTATCCACCACTGGCTAAGGCAGGAATACATATCAAATACGATGAACACCTGATTCATCACCCTGACCCTTCTCGTCCCATGAAGGCACACTATCTCTTTGATTCCAATGTCGTGATGCTGACACTCTTCCCGGGCATTCAAGAAAGCATTATCCACTCCGTGCTACATGCCCCTGGATTAAAAGCTGTGGTACTGAAAACTTTCGGTTCAGGGAATGCTCCACAGAAAGATTGGTTTATCCGTGAATTAAAAGAGGCTACAGAACGTGGCATTGTTATTGTCAATATAACTCAATGTCCCAGCGGTGCCGTAGAAATGGGACGATACGAAACTGGATTGCATCTGCTTCAAGCAGGCATTATCAGCGGATACGACAGTACCCCTGAATGCGCAGTCACCAAATTAATGTTTCTATTGGGCCACGGATTGTCTTTGGCTGAAATACGCCATCGCATGAACTCCTGTTTGGCTGGAGAAATCACAAAAAGTAATAATTAAAAAGCATAGGATCGGAAAATTCAAAGCATTTGCTGATCTTATAAAATAAAAAAACGAGCAAGTTCTCACGAACCTCTCGCCTCTAGGAAGAAAAGCCGAAATGGCTTTTCTTTTTTTTTGCATCTTCAAATTAACCTTTAAACAATCCCTAATTTACCTAAATTCAAAACTAATACGTCAAATTTACCTAATTACCTAAAACTTTTTCCTAATTACCTTTATTCTATAATTACCTAAAACTAAATACCTTATAAATTTCTTTTTACCTAAAACTAATTACCTTTTTATCTTTTTACCTAAAATTTAAAACCTATTGAAACTATGTAGATTTTTATAATTCATTGCGCTATTTCCCAACAGCGATGCAAAGGTAGTGTTTTCCTCCGTGTACGCAAACGAAAAGCACAAAAATCTTTCGTTCTATAACATTGTTTTTGAAACGTACGAATCCATTTCACACTTATAAACAAAAACAGGGATGAGATTATAGATTCTTTCACTAAAAAAACAACTCAAGCACAAATAGATTTCGTAATTTTGAAACTAATAAAACGCATCATAGATAATAAACCATCAAAATTAAAATAAAGCACTATGAGAAAACTGATCTTTTCCTCCCTTTTCTGCCTGCTTTCATGGGCTAGCCTACTGGCTGGCAACGTGTTAGAGTCTTTACAGCTTCACAGTCAAATCTTAAACAGCGAGGTACGCTATTCAATCTACCTGCCTGATGATTATCATTCATCCAACCGAAAATATCCGGTACTTTATCTGCTGCACGGATGGACAGACAACGAAACCTCCTGGATTCAGATGGGCACTGTAAAGGAAATCGTAGACAAAACACTGCACAATGGCAAATGCGTCCCTATGATTATTGTCATGCCAGATGCAGGAGATAGCTGGTATATTAATTCTCACGATAAAAAGAATTGCTATGAAGACATGTTTATACAAGAACTAATCCCGTTTATCGAGAAAAACTACCATGCCCGCACACAATCTGAATACCGTGCCATAGCCGGATTGTCCATGGGGGGATATGGTTCCTTCTTATATACTTTACACCACCCTACCTTATTCAGTGCCTGTGCTCCCCTTAGTGCAGCTGTCTATACAGAGGACATGATCAAAAAAAGCCAGAGTGTCAGAAGAAACACCCTCTTTGAAAAACTATATGGAAAAGGAATCTTGACTGAACATTGGAAAGAAAACAGCATCACCCATTTGATGAAAAAAATGCCTGCTGAACAATTTCCAAAAACAAGCTATTACATTGACTGCGGTGATGAAGATCATTTATTGGAAGGGAACTATGAAGTACACACGCTGCTTTCAGAGAAACAAATTCCCCACGAATTCCGTGTGCGTGATGGCGGCCACAGTTGGACGTATTGGCGTTCTGCCCTACCATCTGTCTTAGAATTTGTAAGCAAAACATTCAAGAGAAGCTAACTATATAAACTAAGGATAACTAACAGATCTTTTATACATGAAACTTATACTATCATTCCTGTATCTGATATCCTGCCCATGGATAGCCTACACCCTGGCAGAACCCATACAGGCAACACAAACTGAAAAAGGCAACAAACAAAGCCACAGTACCCCTTTTGCAGAACGGGTAAACATCCAAAGCGAGCCAGCCATGCCCGGTCAGATCATAGACAATCAATGGGTAGTGGTAGGTACGCCCGCCCTACATGCCTTCCAGCTAGATTCAGGTCTTCTCTATAAAGGCCGTCCCTCCTTCCGCTTCGAACTGAGAGAAGACGACAATTTGCTGACTGGCTATAATCCAGGTGAAACCAAAGGACGAATAGAAACCAGCTACTGCTATGCCACCCCTCAAGATTTCGAGCACTTACCTCCGAAAACCTTTTCTCAATCCAAACTCCTCCGCACTGTCTATCACCATGGGAAAGGACAATGTGCCCAAGGCTCACGCTGGAAATATGAATTTGCCATCTGGGTCCCGGATACACTGTCTCGTGATGCCAACACCCTATTTGCCCAATGGCATGGCATGCCGCGCCGCAATCTGATACAGACTCCGCAAGGAGAGATCAAGGAACTGACAGAAGAAGAGTTCCTGCAACTGCAAGAGAGTATGCTCTTTGCCAAAGAGCTGGGTTATGAAAAAATACAGTCTGTCAATAAACAGGGAAAGATCACTTATAAGAAAGGAAAAAAGAATGGCTGGCGTATTGAACAAGGAGGATATCCTCCCCTATCCTTTGGCTTCAGCAAAGGATTCTTCTATATTAAGGCTAATTCCGACAGCAAATGGTTCTCTGACAAGACCGACCGCACCAATGCAGACGTTGCCCGTACCAAAAGCATGGGGTCTGTATCATCTGAATATAAGACCTCTACTTTAGCCTACAAACTACCTATTGAGCAATTTCCTCGCAACCAGTGGGTACACTTTGACATGGAAGTACAATGGAGCCAATATGTCGCAGAGAGAGACACCATGCTCAAGCCGGGTTGCCTGGATGTCCGTATGACGGCACAAGGACAAACCCGGCATATTGTCAATCAAGCCATTCTTCCTATAGGCCGCAATGACCGAGACGGATATTACTTTAAACATGGTATTTACCGAACGAGCAGCAGTACCATACCCGTAGCTTATCATTTAGCCGGATATACCCAAAACGAACTGAAATAAAGCGCTCTGGATTCCATGATCATCCACCGAATCAGTCACAAAATCAGCAGCTGCTTTCACCGCATTGCTTGCTTGCCCCATAGCAACACCGATACCGGCTGCCTGAAGCATGGAGATGTCATTTTCGCCATCCCCGAAGGCCATGACCTGTGAGGCATCCCAACCATAATATTGACATAATGCATGCATACCTGCCGCTTTGTCCACTCCTTCTACCTGAATATCTGCCAACAGCGGATTCCAGCGTGAAGAGGACAAGCCTGGCAGCTGGGCCATAACTTGCTGCTCCATAGCCTCATCACAATACAGGCAAATTTGACAGCACGCAGACCTTTGAAATACAGCCTCCAAACTTGCCACCATCGGTAACTCATGGTTCACCAGGGCTGAAAACTCTACGACAACATCATTTAGCTTATTCACAAAAATACCTTCATCAGTTTCTACGGCTATTGGAAACCCATACTGCCTGGACAGCGATTCTATCTTGACAAAATCATCATAAGAAACTTTATTTCGATACACAGGTGTACCCTCTTTAAGTACACACTCCAATCCGTTTAAGGCCACTACTGCATCATAAGGTATTCCAGCCAGTTCTTTCAAATCAGCAGCCGACCTGCCCGTAGCAATCACTATTTTAATGCCTGATTGATGTACCTGCTGTAAAGCTGCCACCGCCGACGACGGTACCCGATGAGTATCAAAACTGACAAGTGTACCATCTACATCTAAAAATATAGCTTCTATCTTTCTCATTTCCTCCATCTTTTCAAGCGAAACCTATTAAACATGACACAAAGATAGGCAGATTTCCAATACCGGCGGAGCAAAAAGAGTTGAAAAAGGCGTATCTTTGTACAGAGATACTGTAGATATTAAAAAAACATGATTACTAGATGCTACCTTGAAATAACGAATATTTGTAATTTAGACTGTGTATTCTGCCCGAAGACCAACCGGAAAAAGAAAAAAATGACTCTGGAAGAATTTGAAATCTTAACAGAACGATTGCGTGGTCAGATCAAATTTCTGTACTTTCACCTGATGGGCGAACCCCTGCTGCATCCTCTGCTTACCGATTTCATCCGCAAAGCACGGCAGAAGCAACTGATACCCGTACTGACCACCAATGGAACCTTGCTGGATCAAAGGATGGATTTGCTGGATGCCCTGCCACATAAAATACAGATTTCACTCCACTCACACGAAGGAAATGGCCGAACTCATCTGACAGAATACCTGGGAAAAGTCATGCCATTTGCCATCAAGGCAGCTCAAAACAAATGCATCGTTGTGTTAAGATTATGGAATCATGGTGGATATGACTCGATGAACGAAGAAATTCTGCGTCAAATAGCCACCTTTTGTCCCCAGCCTTGGCACGCCAGAAAAGACGGCTGGAAACTGGCCAACCATCTATATATTGAAAATGACCAGATGTTTGATTGGCCCGATTTGCAACAGGAAATATACCAGGAACAGCAAATATTCTGCTATGCCCTACGCAATCAGATAGGGGTTCTGGCAGACGGCACCGTAGTACCTTGCTGCCTCGACCATGCCGGCAACCTGAACTTAGGTAATCTGTTTGAGCAATTCCTGGAAGACATACTAAGCACCTCAAGAGCCCAAGCTATTTACCAAGGCTTTACCAGTCACACAGCCATAGAACCATTATGCCAACGATGTGGATATGCAGCCGTATCCAAACAATACCGGAAATAGAAAGTCATCACCATCTGATAAAAAAGCACAATCTTATGCAGTGAGTAGGAAGAATTTGCTATTTTTGTCCGCATAATCAATGCTAGAATATCATGAATAGAATATGCGAACTTTTTAACATCCAATATCCTATCATCCAAGGTGGTATGGTATGGTGCAGTAACTGGAGACTTGCCTCTGGCGTCAGCAATGCAGGTGGATTAGGATTGCTGGGCGCAGGTTCCATGCATCCTGACACGCTGCGCGAACAGATAAGAAAATGCCGACAAGCCACTGACCGTCCGTTTGGAGTCAACTTGCCTCTCATGTATCCCGAAATAAATCAACTGATGCAAATTTTAATAGAAGAAGAGGTAAAGATTGTATTTACATCGGCAGGAAATCCCCAAACCTGGACTCCGTTTCTAAAAGAGCACGGAATCCAGGTGGCGCATGTAGTGAGCAGTGCCAAGTTTGCAAAGAAATGCGAAGAAGCTGGCGTAGATGCCATCGTAGCCGAAGGTTTTGAAGCCGGAGGACACAATGGACGTGAGGAAACCACCACCCTTTGCTTGATTCCCTCTGTACGACGCACCACCACCCTGCCGCTTATTGCAGCAGGCGGTATAAGTAGCGGAGACGCCATACTAGCTACCCTGGCTCTAGGAGCCGAAGGAGTGCAGATAGGTACCCGCTTTGCTCTGACTCATGAAAGCTCTGCACATAGTAATTTCAAATCGCTATGCCTCAGCCTGAAAGAAGGAGACACCAAACTCCTGCTGAAGAAACTTTCACCCACCCGCTTAGCCAAAGGAGCTTTTTGCACTGCTGTAGAAGAAGCCGAAGCCCGGGGAGCATCCGTAGAGGAGCTACGCGAACTACTGGGAAAAGGACGAGCCAAAAAAGGTATTTTTGAAGGAAATCTGGAAGAAGGAGAACTGGAAATCGGTCAGGCAGTGGCCCTCTTAGACCAACTCCAATCGGTCAAAGAAGTTATGCAAGACCTAATATCTGATTACAACCAGGCACGGCTGCGTTTGCTGAATCTTCCTCCTTTAGGCTAATCAGCTGACTCTCTGTGCCAATATCCCACCAGCCGCACAGAGAGCAGTTATTCTTTTAAAAAAAAATAATATTTAAACGGCTATATAGGAAGAGAATGAGAAATCAATATCTTTGCAGCAGTAAATGACACGACTCTTATTCATACTACTCATTGTAGTGAGCAGTCTTCCATCGCTCATACATGCCAGAGAACAGACAGATGACACGGACAACTATCAAAACGTGATATCTGAAAATGTTTCTATATATAATCTGCCCAACAGACTGCAGGTCAACGATGGCCCGGATATGCCAGGATTTCAGCCTAAAAACAGTGGAAGAACTTTCCAGGCAGTCAATTACAGATGTTTTTATTCAGATAAATATCAGGCAGTCTGCTCCGACTGTTATAAACCCTTTTCTCCTATGGGAAGGCATGTACCTTATTACCTCTACCATAGGAATCTTCGTCTCTAACAGAATAACCATTTTCCGCGTTACAGTTAACATTTTATGAACGAATTTTTTAATAAATGGGTTTAATTATATTATATTTTTTAAGTGCATTGTCACTGTCATTTTTATGCTCCGTCCTGGAGGCGGTTCTTCTTTCCACTCCAATGTCCTTTATTTCTATGAAGGAAAATCAAGGCATCAAAACAGCCTCATTAATGAAACAATACAAAAATAACGTAGACCGCCCGGTAGGCGCTATTCTTTCTCTCAACACCATTGCCCATACTATCGGTTCTGCCGGTGTAGGGGCAGAGTCCATGAAACTTTTTGGAGAAGAATACTTTGGTATTATCTCTGCCATTCTTACTCTGCTCATTCTGGTACTTTCTGAGATTATCCCGAAAACCATTGGTGCCTCTTATTGGCGTACATTGGCCATGCCTTCCACTAAAATAATACGGATACTCATCTTCATCACCTATCCACTGGTTTTACTATCAGAGCTTATAACCAAGGTTTTCAGCCCGAAAGGCAACCCGGTATCCATGAGCCGAGAAGAAGTATCAGCCATGGTGGACGTAGGTACTACAGAAGGAGTATTTCACGAATCAGAAAGCAAAATCATTAAAAGCTGCATACATTTAAGCGGAGTTCAAGCCAGAGAAATCATGACTCCCTCTGTGGTAGTGGAATCAGCCCAACAAGACCTGACTATCCAAGAATTCCAAGAATTGCACAATTGGAACTTCTCTCGTATACCTGTTTATAATACAAGTAAAGAATTCATAACAGGGTATGTTCTGAAAGACATGATACTCAAAGCACTGTCAGAAGACAAATTCCAAACCAGACTTTCTGATTTGGTGCGCCCCATACTATCTTTTCCAGAAAATGAATCCGTTTACCACATTTGGGAAAACATGCTGGACAAACGGGAACACATCTCTATCATCCTGGACGAATATGGCTGCTTTCGCGGAGTATTATCGATGGAAGATATCATAGAAACCATGACCGGTGTAGAAATTGTAGACGAAGATGATGTAGCCGTAGACATGCAGATTCTTGCTAAAGAAAAACTGCGCATCATGACACAGAGCATGAAATAACCGGACTAAAATAGAGGGCAAAATCAATCTTTCATGTATATTTGCCCTCAAAAAAAATAAAAAGATCAAATTATGAAATTATACGCATTGGTACAACGCTTCCTGACAGGACGTTTTATGCACCGCTTTGTATTGTTTTTCATCACCATTTCCATTGCTGCCGTCATTGCTTCTTCATTCAGCGAAATGCTCCCTTATCGTATTCCCCTGTTTGCAGTGACCTACATTTCATCTTTTGTATTTCTAGTGGAATTCGTTGCGCGGATTTTTGCCTCACCTGCCAGATATCCCGAACGGTCCATAGTGAGTGCCCGCCTGCGCTACACCTTTTCTTTCTACGGATTTGTAGATTTTGTTGCTGTATGGCCTTGCGTCTTATCCTATTTTTATTGGGATACGCCAACAGTCCATATCATTATCCTGCCTTATATTTTCATCATATTTAAACTGATCCGCCATTCCAAGTCATTCCGGCTGATAGGGCGTGCACTCGCATCGGTCAAAGAAGAGCTGGCCACAGCCTACACTGCCTGTTTCATCACCGTATGTTTCTCTGCCATCCTCATGTACTATATTGAACGGAATGCACAACCCGAAGTATTTCAAAACATCGGTGACAGTTTCTGGTGGGCCATTGTGACCTTTACCACCGTGGGATATGGAGATATTTATCCGGTAACCTTACTCGGTAAACTGCTGAGTGGTATTATCTGTATGGTTGGTATTGGTATGATTGCCATTCCCACCGGTATTATCAGCTCAGCCTTTATCAACATCATCCAAAAAAAAGAACGCCAACTCCGGAATGATGAAAAGTCATGAAAATTTAACATTAAGAACTTGCATAATTAAAAGAAGGATTTTATTTTTGCCGCAAATATTGATTAAAACTATTCAAGAATATGATTAGACTAAATGTATTTATCCAAGTCGGCGCAGAACAACGTGCTGCCGTCATAGAATTAGCAAAAGAACTGGTTACTAAATCTTTAACTGACAACGGCTGTATCGCTTACGATATTTTTGAAAGCGCAACTCGACAAGATGTATTAATGATTTGCGAAACCTGGAAGGATGAAGCCTCTCTGCAAGCTCATATGAAAGCAGACCATTTTGTTACGTTGGTTCCGAAAATCGAATCAATGGCAGCCATGAAATTGGAGCAATTCAGCTTCTAAAATTATACAGCAGATTATTTTGTCTGAAATGAATAAGCCTTCCTGTTCAGTAGATTTCCTACCATCTTACTTGAACAGGAAGGCTTATTTTATATACCTAATATTCGGACATTGTCCAAATACTACTGAACACTAAAGGTTCCTACAGGAATAGAGGTAGCGGTAATAATATCCATATAAAAAATACCATACTCTCCCTTTTCAACTTCCGTAGCAGGAATAGTCAGCAGATAAGACTGCTCTCCATACTTATGTCCTGTAAAATACAAAAAGCCACTCTTTTGAGCTTCTTCAGAACCTAATACAGAAGATTCAAATTCAAACCATTGTATACGGCGTTGTTTTTTTAGTGTATAAAATTTCACAATACGGTAGATACCTATAGGATCCTCGTCATTAGCAGCAGCCTTAATCAGTAAACGTATCTCTTTCCCGTCAAATTGATGCACATAACGGGAAGATTTTCCTGAAAAAATGATATCCATTCCACTGGAACCGGCCAAAGCACTGGCCGATGAGGCAACATCTCCCACACTACTAGCAGTAGAAAGTACCTTCACACCTGCCAAAGCTCCCGATACGTTACCTGCATTCACACCAATCACAGCACCCAATGCACCTGCCGAACTAGCCACATCTGCTACTTTGGAAATCTTATTCAACAAACCCCGTGTTTTAGTTTCATGCTTTCCTATCATACCATTCTCTTTAGGCAATATTGCCAAAGTGCTGTCACTGGTCAGAATACAATAGCTGTTGATGAATTCGGGTTCTGGCACCGTCACCTCTTGGGCACAAATACCACTTACAGCCCCCATGAAAAACAAAATAAATGATGCAATTCGTTTCATTATTAAAAAATTATTAGTTTCAGACCGCAAAATTAGTTAAAAAAGCTATAACACCGAAATCCCCAAGGTGTATATTTTATTATTTTTTAACCTTTTAAGAAGTTTCCATCCCAATCATCCCACCATAAGCCATAATGACAAAGATTATTATCTTACATTCATTCTGCTAACAGCACTTTATTATTATTTGCAGTACAAAACAGTCCGAGCCTGCATTTTTAATCATTTTCACATCGCCGTTTTTTAGCCCCAGAGCAGCCGGAAGCAACTCAGTCAGCCGCGTATCCATACAAGATAAAATCGCAATCTTCTTATCCGGATATTTATTGGTTATGTATTTTTCGTAGCCTTTCTTAGCTACAAAATCTTTGTTGAATGCCAGAATTTCTTCAATCATTTTCGTAGACTATTAAAATTAAACACTGGGGGTTCACTACCCGCTGTAAAGGTATCGAGTTTTGCGAAAAACAAAAAAAGAATGGAGCTAGTTTACTAGCTTATCTTTAAAAAAACTAAACCGATACAAATCATCGCACTATTTTTATTACCTTCGAAGCCAAATGTAGTTTATACAAAAAGACTACAATCTGTTTTACTTAAATAAAATACAACATGAAAAAACAATTTTTACTGACTTTTTTGCTAGGCTCCAGCCTGATGATGCAGGCACAGCAACTCACAGTCGGAATCTCAGGAAATAGCTATATAACCAGCCAACCGGACGGAGCGCAGATCACAGAAAACGGCCTAGACCACTGGACAAATTCTAAAACAAAAGTCAGTGTTTATTTTTACCTGAAACAAGCCACTCAAGCTGACTTATCCTTATACGCCAAAGGACATTCTGAAATAAAAGTCAATTACGGGAAACAATGTTTCCGGGTGAAGCTGGAATCAGACGAGTACCAGAAAGTACCTGTAGGCAGCATTGATGTCCGTCAGCCCGGCTATGTACGCATTGATTTAGAAGGACTCTCCAAAAACGGGGAAGAATTCGGAGAGGTGAAACAGCTCCTCATTGACCATGTAACAGGGGAAAGCCATTACGTTAAAGACTTTTCGGACTATTGGGGACGCCGCGGACCTTCAGTTCACCTGGCATATGCTCTGCCCGAAGGCGACACAGAATGGTTCTATAATGAGGTAACCGTACCCAAGGAGGGAGAAACCCTGCACAGCTACTACATGGCCGCCGGCTTTGGAGAAGGTTATTTCGGTATGCAATACAACTCACTGGACGAACGCCGCATCCTGTTCTCTGTATGGAGTCCTTTTGATACACAAGACCCCAGAAATATTCCGGACGACCAAAAAATCAAAATGCTGCGACGGGGCAAGGAGGTACACATCGGCGAATTCGGCAACGAAGGTTCAGGAGGACAAAGCTATCTGAAATATCCCTGGAAGGCTGGACAGACCTATCAGTTTTTGATGCAAGTCCGGCCAGATGAAAAGGGCAATACCATCTATACCGCTTACTTCCATGCTCCCGAAGAGAAGACCTGGCGACTGATAGCCAGTTTTCTCCGCCCACACACCAGCACCTGGTATAAACATCCCCACAGCTTCCTGGAAAACTTCAACCCCGAGCAAGGTTATCTCTCTCGCCAGGTGATGTTTGGCAACCAATGGTCGCGCAGCAAAGAAGGCAAATGGACCCGACTGACTAAGACAACCTTTACCCATGATGCCACAGCCAGTGCACAAGTTCGCCTCGACTACCAAGGAGGGGAAACCAACGACAACCGGTTCTACCTCAAAATGGGCGGGTTCTTCAACGAATCTGTACCGATGGGCACACAGTTTCACTGTCAGCCTACCGGCCAAGCACCGGATATTGACTGGGAAGCTTTGGAAAAACTGTAAGTAATGTAACCTGTCCGACAGGAGAAATCTTAATTTAAAATTCTATTGATACAAAAATGCAAAATCAATGTATTCAGGATGTCATGTACCCTGTCTAATTTTGCACCGTCAAAATAATTAAAGTGAAAAAACAATGGAATTAAAAAAAATTTTAGGAGCAGCCTTCCTGCTTGGAATCTTGCTGCCGGCACAGGCACAGCGTCGCCATGAAATTCAAGTGCCTAATCTGGACGGATACACCACGCTGAAATGTGACTTCCACATGCACACGGTGTTCTCTGACGGATTGGTATGGCCCACTGTCCGGGTAGATGAAGCCTACCGTGAAGGATTAGATGCTATCTCACTGACTGAACACATCGAATATCGGCCGCATAAAAAAGACATTGTAGCCGACCATAACCGTTCGTTTGAAATAGCTAAAAAGCAAGCTCGCAAACTCGATATTCTTTTAATAAAAGGAAGTGAGATTACTCGTCCAATGGCTCCCGGACATTTTAATGCCATCTTCCTGAAAGATTCCAATCCACTGGAAACAGAAAAATACCAGGATTCGTTTGAAGCAGCCAAACAGCAGCATGCATTCATTTTCTGGAATCATCCGGGATGGGATCGCCAGCAGCCCGACTCTACTCTTTGGTGGCCCGAACACACAGATTTATACCAGAAAGGATGCATGCACGGCATTGAAGTGGCCAACGGGGCTTCTTATTTCCCGGAAGCATTGGACTGGTGTCTGGAAAAGAAACTGACCATGATGGGTACCTCAGATATCCACCAGCCTATTCAGACGGATTATGATTTTGCCCGTGGCGAACACCGTACTATGACCTTTGTCTTTGCCAAAGAACGCAGTGCAGAAGGCATTCGCGAAGCATTGAACGAAGGACGCACCGCCGTATGGTTCCAGGACCAAATCATCGGTCAGGAAGCATGGCTCCGTCCGTTCTTTGAGAAATGCATCGAAGTTAAAGAGGTAAAAAGAGATGAAAAGGGCGTCACCCTGACCATCCGTAACTTAACCCAACTGCCTCTGCACCTCACCAAAACAGCTCACGATGCTTCTCTGGTTTATTTCCGCCACTATACTCTGCAGCCTCATACCCTGCATACCCTACGCATTGGATTTACCAACGGAATCAAAGGCGGCGACCTGAATTTTGAAGTAACTAACTTCCTGGTAAAAAGTAACCAGGGACTGAACTACACCCTTAAACTCTGATAAAAAGATATGAAACTAACCCGTTTGTTCATTGCCGCCGCCCTATGCTGCACCAGCTTCACGGGCGCACAGGCTCAGACACAGATCATAGCCCACCGTGGCTATTGGAAATGCGAAGGCTCGGCACAAAACTCCATCACAGCACTACAGAAGGCTGCCGCCATCGGCGTGTATGGTTCTGAATTTGATGTCCAGCTGACCAAGGACCATCAGGTGGTAGTAAACCATGATGACTCGATAGATGGAAAAAGAATCAGTGATATAACTTATGCTGAATTGAAAAATGTCCGTCTGAAGAACGGTGAACCTATTCCCACCCTGGATGATTACCTGAAAGCAGGCAAAGCCTTGCCGAAAGTACAGCTCATTTTGGAAATCAAGCCTCACCGCACCCGAGCAGAAGAAGAAGCCGTTTCTTCCCTTGTAGTGCAGAAAGTACAACAGATGAACATGGAAAAGCAAGTGGAATACATCTCGTTCAGCTTATACATCTGCGAACAACTGGCCAAGCTATCACCCACTTCTAAAATTGCTTACCTGGAGGGGGATGTAGCTCCCAAGGCATTGAAGAAAAAAGGCATCAATGGCATAGATTATCATCACAAAATCTATAAGAAAAAGCCAGAATGGATTCAGGAAGCTCACCAGCTGGACATGAAGGTCAATGTATGGACAGTAAACAAGCCTGAATTAATTCAGAAGATGAAAGATCTTCAGGTAGATTTCATCACCACAGACCACCCGGAAGAAGCTATGAAATAAGAAAACTCATCATTTCTTTGCTTACATCGATACTTTTTGCGTAATTTGTATGACAAGAGATTGGTTACTATTATAAAACAAATGATTTGAATAATCCATATTGCAGAAGAAAGATGAAACTAGCAGAAGCATTAAGTATACGGGCAGACTTGCAGCGCAAAGTCAGCCAACTGAAAGCAAGGCTCAAAGACAGTTCCAAAGTACAGGAGGGTGACACTCCGGCTGAACAGGTATCCGACCTGTTCCTGGAACTGGAAGAATGTCTGGAGCAGCTGGAAGAAATGGTGTACCACATCAATCACACCAATATGCAGACTTTCCACGAAGGTGAAACCATCACCCGGATGATTGCCAGGAAAGACCATCTGACACAACGGGTTTCTATCAATCAGGAATTACTGGGATATGTGATGGAAACTGACCGATACGGACGGAATGAGATCAAGTATGTGCGCACGGTGGATGTAGCCGCTTTGCGCAAGGAAACAGACAACATAGCCAAGCAGTTGCGTGAACTGGATCTGAAACTTCAGGAATTGAACTGGACGATAGATCTGTTGTAAGCAGACTGACCATATTAAGAGGAGTAATCCTTTCTTCAGAAGCGAGTGGCAGCACACCTGTTCTGTCTGGAAACGGATGCGAACCAAATTGACGCTCATATGACTGCTGAGGTCGGGCAGTTTTTTTAGGATGTACGACCAGCAGGCTGCAGAAGCGCACAGTGTATTCTTCCCCAAGAGGGAATTTCATATTGCATTACCATGTGTTGACTGGCCAAAGAGAAAGAGATGAGGGTGGGTTGTGGGGCTCTTGTAAACTAAATAACCGAAAGCTATGGATAACAGACAGATTTGGCTCAAGCCAAAACCCACCCATATTGATGAAAATTTTGAAGATTTTCTGCAATACCTGAAATCACAGGATACGACACCGAAATCCACCTCAGACACCTTATATGTAGAATCCGTGCGTCTGCTGAAAGAACGGGTAGCACTGCTGATGAAAGAGCGACTCACCACCCCAGTCTATCGGCAAGACAAGAGCACCGAGACACTACAGTTCAACGTCCGGCTGTGTGGCGCCTGGCTGCTGACGATAACCGATGCCGCCCAGTCAGAACGCAAGCAGGTGTTCCTCACGCTGACCAACAGCCTCATCCAGCTGGCTGTACAGAACGGAGGCATCACCTCGGGGCAAGCTACTTATGCCCATAAAAACCTGCCGCTGCTGTTCAATATGGCCATCAGACTGGCTACCCATGACGTACCGGAACAGATGACTTTCTCCTGGAAAGACCTGATAACCTTCTCGACCGACATGTTCTCCATAAATTTACTGAAAATGAAGGACTTTACCCTATCAGAAGGAATGTACGAAGGAAAAGGTATGCTGGTTACATCCAGAGACAACATCCTGCTGGGCACCTACGCCAGACAAGTGTACGAAAAAAAATATCTGAAAAAGACTGTTACGGCCACTTCCCTGCTTCCGGAATACGGATTCGCGGTGAGTACAGACAAGAATCTACAGATTAAAGAGTCAAAAAAAGACAACATCCAAGTGGTAGAAGAATTTGTAGAAGACATCCTGACCTGCATGCGGGCCACAAAGAAAGAGAGCGAAAAACTGTTGCTACACTATGCTGAGGGAGAATATGTGCCGGCAGAGGTGGTGGAATCAACTTCGCAGAGTATCCGACTGAAAACCATCGATCCGAGTTATCAAATGGTGGAGGGGGAATTGAAGTTTGAACAGAATCTGAAGATTTTCTCGAAAATCTATCCGATGGAAGTCTGGAGTCGGGTGATGAAGCCAGGCGACCGCTTCAATGTACAGGTATCGCCCTCGGAGGGCACCTTCAGTCTGACCAGCCAGTTCCTGAATTTTATACACGATAATATCATGGTAGATGACCTCTACGATGCACACAACCGAAAAGCCGAGGACGGACGACTGAACCTGCGGGAGTTCTGGATCAATGCCGGCTTCATGGTGTATGTAGATCTGACCGAGGAAGAAGATAAACTGCTGGATGAACACGACGGCTACGCGGGTGTGGAGATTACCGCAATAGGTCAGGGCAACTTCCGAGGCTGTCTGTATGGCCGCATCTACGATTATGAAGTGGAAACACACAGCATATCACGGGAGCAAAACTGTCCGGAGATGCTGAAATGGTTTATCGAAGAAAACAGCCAACTCAAACTGCACCAGGTAGAAGAAAGATACCAGCCGATATCCGACGCCTTTATCAAGGAATTTGAAAATACACTCAATCTGCTGCAGAGCCGCGAAGTAAATCCGATGCTGCGCTACCGGATACTGAGCGTGATGCGCATTCTCTGCACACTGACAGAAAATCAGAAGGACGACCAGTACTGCCAGTATATCTCCAAGTATATCAAAACGCTGATTTTGTTTGCCCAGGCCGACAGCCACGAGGGAAAGACGGTGATTCCCATCGAAGCCCCCGAGGATTTGAAAGACGAGGAAACAGTGACCAACGGGGCAGACATCCTGAATATTCTGGCGTGCTTCGGAAAGGGATACGATGAGACCAGCAGTGTACTCGACCCCTACATCGAGCACGAAAACGAGACGCTGAGCAAAACGGCCTCACTGGTACAATCATACAATCGTCTGCTTGGGCTGCTGGAAATCAAGACACTCAGAGGCATCAAGCGGCAGATACTGAACCGGCTGTCGGTAGTAACTGACGGTGACTCTACGCTGGAACTTTCGGCCGAGCTGGAGGGCATCTTTGGTGAAGAGGACGACATGAAAGAATTCAAGTCGTCGTTCTTTGAAGCGCCAAGCAACGCCAAAGAGCAGCGACAGTTCATGAATATCTTCCGTGGCATCTGCGCCATGATGAACAACCGCGGCGGAGTACTGTATCTGGGAGTGAACGACAAAGGCATACCGGTCGGAGTGAAACGCGACTTGGAGCATCTGTACCGAACCTACCACCAGTCCCCTACCCTGGATGCATACATGCTATACATCAGCCGCCTGGGCGAAGAATGGTTTGGCGAGACCCACTGGAAATATGTGACACTGAAACCGATGAGCGAGCACAACGTTGTGAGTATCATTATCGAACCGTATCCCTACGACATCGTGTACCTGAAGGACCACTCCACCTACCTGCGAAAGAACAATGCATCAGCCCCCATTACCGATGAATCGACCAAAGAAGATATCCGCCGACGCCGGCAGGAGAATCTGCGCAAGACCGACGACAAGACCATCATCCTGCAAGATGCCATCCAGAAAGAACGTCAGGTGCGGCTAATGAGTTATAAATCATCGAACAGCGGCACCATTAAAAACCGCATCGTAGAGGCGTTCCACATGGACAACAACGAGTACATCCACTGCTACGAGCCTGACCAGGATCAAATAAAGATCTTCCGCATATCACGGGCCGAAAAGGTAGTCATGCTGGAAGAGCCCTGGCAGTTCAAGAACAAGCATAAGAAACTGAACATTGACCCGTTCCACATGTCGGGTGAAACCCGGACTGTAGTGAAACTGCGACTGAAACTGCAGGCCAAGAATGCCATCGAAGAGTATTATCCAGGCATCTCACAGTACATCAGACAATACGATAAAAACACCTGGACACTCGACACTTTTACCTACAATCTGTATCCGCTGATGGTGTTCTACCTAAGCCATGCACCCTATGTAGAAATCGTGGATGCGCAAGGCTTGAAAGAGGAAGTAAAGGCATATGTGAAGCAGTACCTGCATATTGATTAAAGAAAAGAATCTTTAGAGTAGTTTCTTGAATACAGCTAATAAAACACATCAATAAAGGAAAGGCATGGATAGAAAAGAATGTATGATTGTCGATTTAGACAAAGGCGGAAGCAAAGATATGTTTGTTACAGAACGTATTGCTGCTATCAAAGAAAACAGCAAAGGATTATGGTCTGTACTTTTTAAAGGTTCTGCGCGATGGTTTCATTACAATCCTTCCCGCCTGCTTTATCTGACCAATCCAGAAAAGATTGAACTCGGCGAAAAAGGCCTGTATATCAACAATAAGCATATCACCCAGGCAGCAGAACTGCTTAGGTTCTCGGATCATATACACACTTTCTATCACATAGTTTATCGGAATGGTTATTACGAAAACTTAGAAGAAAAGCATGTGTACATAACCCGAACACCTATCGACAAAAACGGAGGTTCTACATGGGATTACCTGAATAAACTGGCAGCCGAAACAAGTCTGCTGACGGACGAGAACAACAGTATTCTTTCGAAACAATATGAGAAAGTAGATGTGAAAAGAGACAATGTCCCACTGGCTCAGTATTTGGGAAGCAAAAACAATTTGGAAACATCTAAAATGCCCCGGAAACTATATTATCCGTTTGGGTGCAACGCCAGTCAGAAGGCTGCTGTAGAAGCTGCGCTGACGCATCAGGTGAGTATCATACAGGGGCCTCCGGGTACGGGTAAGACCCAAACGATTTTGAATATAATCGCCAATCTGTTGCTGCAAAATAAAACGGTACTCGTAGTTTCAAACAATAACTCTGCCGTGGAGAATGTTGCAGAAAAATTAGATAAAGAGGAACTTGGATTCATCGTGGCTCAGCTAGGCAATGCACAAAACAGGGAAGCTTTTTTCAATAATCAGCCTACTTGTCCAACCATGGACAATTGGCACCTGGAGGATAAATCATCTGTAGAGGAGCGCTGTACGAAATCCCTGGCCGAAGTGTCCAAAGGCTTTGAAGGTCAATTGCGGCAAGCCAAACTACAGGCGGAACATGCTGCATTGCAACTGGAAAGAGAGCACAACAAAAAGATATGCACTGGCAATGAGGCTGACGAATGGCTGAGTCATCATACTTCCTCATCACTGCTGAAACTGCTTCACTCATATCAGCAGCTGGTCGACAGACAACAGACTATCAACGTGTGGTACAGATTAAAGTGGAGCTTCCGCATGGGAATGAGGTTGTTCTCATTTTTAAAGCAACCTGGTCATGAAACGATCGCCCAATTGGAATCAGCCTATTATGATTCACGACTGAGAGAAATTGAGAATGAACTGAATACAACAGCCTCCCAACTGGATGCCATCGACCTGCCACGTCATGTAAAAGAGCTGCGTTCCACTTCACTTCTACTATTGAAAGACACGATAGCAACCCGGTATGCAGGAAGACAACTCAGACAATTAAAGTCAGCCGATCTTTATCGCCAAAGTGAAGTCTTCTTAAATGATTATCCAGTAGTACTGAGCACGACGTATTCCGCTAAAAGCTGTATCAGTCCAGACCATGTCTTTGATTATGTCATCATGGACGAAGCCTCGCAGGTAGACATCAAAACCGGAGCTTTGGCTTTGTCGTGTGCTACCCATGCAGTAATTGTAGGCGATGACAAACAGTTACCAAATGTTGTTGGCAAAGAAGAAGCCAGGGCAATACGGGCCATTCAAGAAACCTATCAGGTAGAAGAAAGTTACAATGCAATTACCCATAGTTTTTTGAAATTCTGTCTGGAAATATTCCACGAAGCTCCGATAACGCTATTGAGGGAACATTACCGATGTCATCCCAAAATCATTGAATTCTGTAATCAAAAATTCTATGACAAAGAGCTGATAGCTATGACAACCGACGAAAACGAGGACAAGGTGCTGGAGGTTGTTTATACTGGCAAAGGTAACTATGCCCGTGGACATTTGAACCAGCGCGAGATTGATGTAATAAAGAAAGAAATCATGCCGCAATTTTCCGAAAATGAAAGTGTAGGTATTATCACCCCCTACCGGCAGCAGGCTAACGAAATCAATAAAGCGCTGGGGAAAGATATAGCCAGCACAGTACACAAGTTTCAGGGACGGGAATGCGACGCCATCATTCTGAGCATGGTGGATAATGCCCCTACTGAATTTTCGGATGATGTCCATCTGCTGAACGTAGCTATTTCAAGAGCCAAAACCAGACTGTGTGTTGTGACAAACGAAAATGAAAAGCCGCAAGCATCCATTCTGGGGCAACTCATTGCTTACATGATATATAATAATCGTGAGGAAGTTCAGAGCAAACTGCATTCTGTATTCGATTTGCTCTACCATTCCTATACAGCAGAACGCCTAGCATTTGAGGCTTCTCACCCTAAAATATCCGAACATTTATCCGAAAATCTGGTGTATGATCTATTGACCAAAGCCATCGCAGAGCTACAATGGAACAATGTATCGGTAGTCTGCCACTACCCGCTATCTCGCTTAATAGCTGATTGGAAGATTTTGGATGAAAAGGAAAAGGCTTTTGCAGAAAGTCCGCTGGCACATGTCGATTTCTTGGTTTACAATTCACTCACCAAACAGCCAATGCTAGTAATTGAGGTAGATGGCTGGCAGTTTCACCAAAACAACGAAGCACAACAGTCGCGCGACCAGCTCAAGAACGATTTGCTGACCAAGTTCGGTTTATGTCCCCAACGCATCTCAACAACCGATACATTCAATGTAGAGTCATGCAAAACCATGCTTTCATCCATGACATATTCCAAATGCCAATAACGCCAACTTCTTATCTTTACTCATACTCTGTCATCGAGTAATTGGAAACAATCATATTCTAACTGACTATGGAGGCAGACTTCTCATTAATCAACAACTTTTAGAACTGGAAGGATTTATACATACCAACACCTGAAAAAACATCTTATATACTTAAAAAAATACAAATTTTATACCTATCTTTGTTAACATTATTGAAAGTAAAATAAGAATATTATGATACTAAGAGAAGGTGTTTACGAAAATCTCATCACAAATGAGCTACAACAAGATATGAAACAAGCAGAAATAGAGGGACTTGTATGCAAACAGGAAGAAATAGACAAAGCGGAATCACCCTCCATGCTGACCGAACACATCGCTAAGATTATACGAAACAGACTTTCAGATGAGAAGCTCACAAAGGAAGAAAAGACAGCCTTTATCAATCGTCTAATTGACTCTCTAGAAGAAAATTCTGATGAAAAAATAATCAATAACAATAGGATGTTGGCGGCTGTCATTTCCAAACCTGAAGAAGCGACACTGAATGCTACCAAACAAACACTCATACGACCCCTGACAGGATTTAGAACAAGTAGCCTGTTTACAGGCGGACAAAGCGCAGTTCCCCTGAATGCTGAAATCGAAAGAGACATAGCTAGTGCCGACCGCATCAACCTGATTGTATCCTTCCTAAAACTGTCAGGTATCAATCTGTTTTACGATCAACTGAAGAAATTCTGTACACAACCCAATCACAAACTACGCATCATTACAACAACCTATTGCGGAGTTACTGATGCAAAAGCTGTGGAACGACTTGCTGCACTACCCAACACTGAGATACGCATTTCGTATCATGCAAAGATAGAACGGCTACATGCCAAAGCATACATCTTCGAACGTAATTCAGGCTACAGTACCGCTTACATTGGTTCATCCAACCTTTCCAAATCAGCCCAAACCGACGGTTTAGAATGGAATATTCGTGTGACCAATACAGAAAATCCCCACATCATCAAAACTGCTTTGGCCACCTTCAATCTGTATTGGAATAGCCAAAACTTTGAAGACTTCAAGGAAGGCGGTGTAGAGAAACTGTACAAAGAATTAGATAAACAAAGAAATCCCCAAGAGTTACAAACCGGCTCTTTGGTTAAATATACCATCCTACCCCACCAGAAACAAATTCTAGACCGCCTGATAGCTATACGCGACGAAGGCATCAAACGTAATCTCATAGTAGCTGCAACTGGTACCGGTAAAACCGTGATTTCGGCCTTTGACTATAAACTTTTTGCAGAGAATAACCCACAAGAAAATCGGATTTTGTTCGTAGCTCACCGACAAGAAATATTAACACAATCACGTAACACCTATAGAAGCGTGCTCTGCGATGCCAACTTCGGCGACGTTTGGGTAGGTCAATACCGACCTTCAAACGGCATCGATCACTTGTTTATCTCCGTGCAAACATTCAATTCAAAGTTTGAAGAGATTTTTAGTACCCTCCCTACCGACTACTACCACTACATTGTGATTGACGAAGCACATCATTTGGTGGCTGACAGCTACCGAAAGATTCTGGAGCACTTCTCACCCCAACTACTCATAGGCCTCACAGCCACACCCGAACGTATGGATGGTGTGAGCCTACTGCCCGATTTCGACAATCAGATAAGCGCAGAAATACGTCTACCAATGGCCCTACATGAAGGACTGTTAACCCCCTTCCAATATCTGTGTATCAGCGACAATACCGACCTTACAGACAATGATTTAATGCAAGGAAATAGATATATAGCGACTAAACTTTCAGAAAAATTATGCAATAAAGAGCGTGTGGGACTTATCATAGATAGACTAAAATTCTACCTTCCAGATGAACAAAAATGTAAAGCTTTAGGGTTCTGTGCCACTAAGGAACACGCCCAGTATATGGCAGAATGCTTTACAACATACGGATTTAATGCCGACTACCTAACTGCCGACCGAAACGACGTGCGCAATATCTTGAATCAGAAGCTAGCTAAGGGAGAAATAAACTACCTGTTTGTTGTAGATATATTCAACGAAGGCGTAGATATACCTGAGGTTGATACGGTGCTATTCCTTCGCCCAACAGAGTCACTAACCATCTTCTTACAACAGCTAGGACGCGGACTTCGCCTAGCACCCGGTAAACAACAACTTACCGTATTCGATTTTGTAGCTCAGCTTAATAACAAATACGATTTTACAAGTAAATTCCGCAGTTTGATGATCCGAAAAGATGAAAGCATTATAGACCAAATTAAGGAAGGCTTTACACTCCTTCCTCATGGATGTACCATCCATATGGAAGAAAAAGCACGACAATACGTGCTGGAAAAAATAACAGATGCCATCTACGATAAAAGAAGACTCGTCCAAGAACTTCGTTCGTATGACCATGTACCCACACTCAAAGAATTTCTTGATAACAATGGACAAGATATCCGACTTATCTATAAAGGTAAGAGATGCTGGTCAAGCCTAAAACGAGAAGCAGGTCTTTGCAGCTATACCAACGATGAAAACACCAAACGATTTCAGAATAACCTCAGCAACCTGACGCATACCAACACAGCCTCTTACCTCCACTTCGTCCTAAAAATTGTGTCTAATCTTGACGCAATCCACTTTACAGACGAACGTGAACATACGTATGGAATGATGCTCTACTATACTTTATTTGGAGAAAAGATTAGCAAGATAGGCGTGAATAGCGTTGAAGAAGCTATCGGCCGCCTGAAAAGCTTTCCAATATTTATCAATGAAATAAAAGAAATATGCGAATACCTATTAGCCAACATAGAAATTAGAACCTTTGCTGTAGGTGAAGGAATGCCTTTAGCTCTGGAACAATACGGAATATATTCGCGAGAAGAAATATTCACCATCTTTGGCTGCCAAAATGCAGATAAAAAAATGCAAGGCTATGTAGCAGGCATATATAATGTAAAAGAATTAAATACGGAACTATTCTTTGTAACACTCAATAAGTCTGAAAAAGATTTTTCTGCAACCACCATGTATGATGACTACATAGTAAGCGAAAACCAGTTCCACTGGAAATCACAGAACACCGATACACATCAAGGCAGTGGAAAACGTTTTGTTCAGCAAGCTATCAATAAGAAAAAATTTGTGTTATTTGTGCGCGAAACCACAAAAGATGGATTCGGCAATACCAATCCATTTTATTGCTTCGGGCTGATTGATTACATATCTTCTTACGACAATAAGCCTATGAGCATTGATTGGCGCTTACACCACCCTATTCTTCCTAAATTCGTAAAAGCTGTATAAGCCATAATGAAAACATATATGTAGTGGCAGATGAAGGCAACTTAAATTTTACACGATATAAAAACGAGTAGCATAATCGAAGCGAGACGCCGGAAGGTGAATCCTGAAATCAGGCGCCTGGTTGATTTGTCTTTCAAAACCGTAGACAGAATAACGAGATACTGAAAGAGGATGCGTGGTACTCACAATTTCGCCATCCATACGCTGATAACCATCGAGGATGCACTGGGTGAACCCATCATAGCAGTCTGCTCCCCGGAAGCAACCCGTGAACCCTTATCGGTTTAAGGGCAACCCATTACGAACAAAGGGAAAGATTATTCCATTTAGAGGATTCTTTCCCTTTCTATTTATTCAGTCATAAAGAACAACAATCCCAAAATGTCTGTCATCCCGAAACGGAAATATCAGTTGAGTCTTTAAAAGATCATTTACTTTTCAATGGAATACGGACGATTCATCCCATCTATACCCTGCAGTTTGTAAAAAAAGAAGTTATGTTACAGCAATCTCAGCATGTGAGTCATGTACATTTGCTCTATAAGCAATCTCTTGATTCATAGGATAGTTGCGACCGGAAGGAATGTGCCGAAGAATGAACTCGTTGAGCACATGGTAGTCAAATTCACCGAAGTAGACAAACGATATGTACATCCGGCATCATGCGGATTTTGCACGGGCTGAACACGGGTACAGACAATAAGGATTTAATCTGTTCAATGGCCGATCCCTCTATATTATCCGTAAATATCCGGACATCATAATTTTCTATCGTTCTCATATTTATAACTGTATGGATTATTGCTTTGCTTTGTTAAAACAAGTCTGTTCACTTATACTCGAATACCAAAACAGGCATGCTTTACTTTTGACGCAAAGATAGCATCAGCCTATGCCATATTTCTCAAACCTCGGCTATTATTTGGCACAGCTATATAAGAACTTTGCTGTATCATTAAAGAAGAAAATCAATGAATATAAAAAAAGTAACTAACCTGTATCATCAAAAGTTGATAGAAAGACTGAAACAACTGTCATTAACTAACTACATGGCTGTAGTCATCATAGCATGTGTTATAACCCTGTCTATCATCATACTCATTGAAGTTAGTGGTGGAATGTCACCGGAAAGATGGATGCGTATTTAAATAAAAAATAGTTCCCGGCGAGAAAAAAATGGCTTTCGTACATATCTATACTATGTTTTGCCATAGTTTTTTACTAAATTTGCTGCAAATCTAAAAACGACGCGCCATGGCACGAAACATGGAATGAAGGAAAAGGTGAATACCGATACTACATTATAAACGAAGAGGACATCAGTCAGAACGGCCTTCGCACCTGGCTCTACAAAACCATCTGCGTGAGCAATGCACTGGCTAACTGCAAAAGCAGCAAGGTCCGCGCATCTATGCCCTTGACCGCATCAGAAGTCTGAGTCCTACGAAGAAGACCTTCGAGATGCCCAAGGACCGGAATGCCTCGGAGTTCTTTGACAGAGTGTTTGGTGTGATTGCCGACGGCCAGACGAAACGAGAACCGATCAAGCTGAAGGTCTGTACCAGCCAAGCCAATTATATCCGTGACCTGAAACTGCAGGAAGCAGAGGAACGGAACGAAGAATACAGCATCTTCTCCTATTATCTTCGTCCCACCTATGATTTCCAGCAAGAACTGCTCTGGCATGGTGAGGATGTAGTGGCATTGGAATCAGTGCTGCACGGCGAGCCCTGCCTGAACTGGAAAATCACCAGCTGCACACGGCCGATGCAGAAGCCTGTGCCTGGATTGCCCGAGAAATCCTGTAAAGAGACGAATGATTTTTGCATCATAGACCTTTATGATATCTTGCGCTATGCCCCTTGTTCTATCCAGACTATAAAGTGGAAATCGCCAATGTCTTTGACTGTATATAAATAAGAGGCAGACACCTGCCATTTTCAAGCACCATCAATTCTCCTGTTTGTGCTCACCAGCTTCACGAACTCTTTGTCGGATTTAGATGTCTGCAAATCATATTTCACAAAAAAATTCCGTTACTTATATCTGAATTGGGAAGATAGCAAAACACCAGTACAATCAGCGAGCAAGTCAATTACTCAGCCCACATCTATGCAAATGGCCATACTGAAATGATTAATGCAAACATTTACTCCACAGGCATCACTATTTCTAATGATTTTTATGAATTTTCACAGTTAAAATATATAAATCAACACAAAAGCAAGACTTTTACATCATTTTTAGAACACAACTTCAATATGGACATTAGTTTGATTTGCACACATGCAGGTGCCGTATGAAAAAGGTAGAATAGAGAAAATATTTTACTTCTGCTGTTCTATAAAAGATTCAATTTCACCCAAATATCCAATTTCCTTTGGCAAGACAAACATATTCTTAGGACTAACATATTTCCTAAAATGCTTCTTAATAACTTCTATGTCTAAATCAATTATTCGGGTATTAGTATTCAACCCTATAGATTCGATATGACAAAGTTTCCAGTTAGACAAGGGATTTACCCCAAGAGATTTTGTATATTTAGCATTTTTCCTAATCTCTTTAGTCGCCATAAAAACAACAGGCAATTCATTTTTCTGTAGCATGTCTCTGATTTGACTTAAAGTAAATACTTTTCCCTTCAACACATGCCCATAAATCCAAAGAGCTACAGAATTATCAGCAATAATTATTTCTCGTCCGGTGGTGCTATGTATAAAAGCTTGCCCACGTTTATTTGTTTCTTTCCGGACAATCAATGGCATATTCGAATCCTCAATCCAATCATCTATAAGTTTCTCCCATTTATTAACCACCTCCCGGTCTATAGGTGGATTATTGGGAGAAGAGTGCCATAATGCCCCAATCTCACGTATCTTTTACCTTATATCCTCACCAACCAAATCTTTGGAATGTACCTGCTTACATCCTAATGAACAAATATCATCAATCAAATACGATAAAGCCCGTTTAGGTATTATTGGATAATGATATACTCCATTTTCTCTATAACTCTTTGTTTTTGTTACATTAGAAAAATCCCGATAGAACTCAGCTTTCGTAAACTGAAAAGTTCCCTGTGGAGTCTGTATAATAAATACATCGGAATCATTCAATGGTTCTATTTCATCAGCCTTAAAACATAATCTTGAACTAGTATATTCGATTTTCTTCATGTCTACCAATTAATTATATTATTACTTAAGTATATTATTGCATTATATCTTTATGGTCAGAATCGCTTTCAAGTCCGACAGATAGTTGCCGCTTCGGAACTCGCTCTTGGCATGCCAGGCTTGCCTTTCTCCGCCCTCTACAGCCAGATGTATCTTCCGCAAGCCGAAGCGGTGATTCAGTTCGTCAATGCTTTTCATCAACTGCATCCGTTCCGGCCGGTTCTTTACCTCGTCAAAAAGAAACTTCCCTGTATATACTAATTGAAAAATGCCCCATAATTTAATTAAAAATTGCGCCACTACAAGAAGTGATTGTAGAAGATTATAAACAGTTTCAATGCCCCCGTTCCAACCTTTTCAGCGCCAAATGATGATGCACAGCTGCTGCCCGGTGGTAATACTCCATGGCCTTGTCTAAATCGGGCATGCCGAGCCAGCCTTCCTCGTAGCTTTGGCCCAGCCGGTACCAGGCATACGGATCCACCGACTGACGGTAGGCTGCCACGGCCTGATGCAAGTCTTTCACTATCCGGCCAGCCCCTTTGCGGTACAGATCGCCCAGGCTGGTGGGTGCAAAGGTATGGTCGCCCTGACGGATGGCCTC
>Escalade_p1__coassemble_494_pt1 | contig 32972 bp, 26 predicted proteins | sample Escalade_p1__metabat2_low_PE_015 | metagenome-assembled genome bin Escalade_p1
AGACTCATTTCTGAATCCCGTATTTCCATTTACACAAAATATTTTATAGTGCCGTTCCATTGTCTAAAAGGTCTGCATCAACCAATCCTATATATTTATACATTGGAGGTACTCTTAATGCTTTCATTCTTTTCTATTCTTTATCGACCACAAAAGATCTTTCACATCTACATCAAGTGCCTTCGCGATGGCCACCAATGTTTCTAAATTGGGTTGCATAGTGTTGGTACACCATTTAGAAATAGTAGCAGGATCTTTTCCTACTTGTTCTGACAACCATTTATTGGTACGCTTCTTTTCTGCAAGCACCACTTTAAGACGATTTATATCCTGTGCCATATCTATATTAATCTTAATCTGTAAGTTTCGTAAATATCTTCTTTGTATACCTTATTTCGTTTCTTGATGCTCCTTCCAGATTTCTTCAGCCAAATATTTGTCACTGCGGCAATGCAAATCTGCTACTCCCTCTTCAATCATATCTGCTGTTTCTGAATTATAGTATATATCTGTCGCTTCATCAATCGAAACTCCATACATTTCACAAATACAAAGAATAATTCTAGCACACTGGGCACTTCTCATTATTTGTTTGCTATCTTCGCTCATACCTGTTCACTATTAATATAGGTAAGACATTCTCGCAACATTCTTTCTGTGCGTATACAATATTGTATATTGGGCTTTTCAAAACGCAATAGTCCAAGGGCTTCTTCTTGCGAAATTTCGTTAGCAAAATATCTATCAAGAGTGAGAATAACTCTATCATTGGCGATTCCTCCAATAACCATATCGTAATCTCCAACATCTTTACCATCCCGGCATTGAGCGACAAAATCAAGCCAGTTTTCATCGTAAGAGTCAAATTTCAAAATTTTCCATTGTGAATCATCATCCATAGAAAATTCGTATGTGTTGAGCCATGCTTGTTGTCCTCTTCTTTTGAAACGCTGTGCATATCGTACAGCCTGTTCATGTAATGAAGTTAGATAAAAGCCATGACCAAAATCCAGATAATTGCGAGAATGCTGAGTATCTGGAGATTCAACAATAATATTAGATGAATGATATAGTTTCATGCTTCTAAAACTCCTTTCTCCCTCATATATTCAGTAAGATCTTCCATCAAGTATCTAGAGCTGAATGTGTGAAGCACATCGTATGAGGGAACGATGTATTCATATAAAATACCTGATGCTTTTAATCGGCCATATATTTCCTTTTGTGGCAATTTCAGCAAAATGGAAAGTTTGCTTATGCAAAACGTCACAAATTCAAGTGTCTTTTTATCCATAATATCTTACCTTATTATAATATTATACCAATATTTGTCCTGCTTTTATAGCTTAACTATAAGCAAAAATAATAAGAATATATGAGAACAAAGACGATTTTGTTGATTTACTTCGATTTTTCTTAAAAATATTATCAAAAGATTGAATCATGATGCATTTATTTGAAAGATTTTAAGCATATCATCATTTTCTTGGGTACTTTATTGTGGAGTACAATTATCAACCAGGCCTTTCTGCGTAATAAGTAAGAAAACAATCTTCGTATGAACTTTACAGAAATTAGTAAAACGCCTCATATACAAAAGTATGGACTTTAAGATAATTCATATTTTGAGCTATAACTCGGTATTTTTTAGACTTATAGCTCAGTGCGTACGGAATATATTGTATTATACACCCAACCCAAATCAATAAAATGTGGCAGATTTGTGCTTTTTATGTCTTTTCTTTTGGTTGCTCGGGTAGAATATCATATCTTTGCATTGGTTTTGTAATATGTTGATTATCAATGCTTATTTTAATTCTTGCAACATGGACGCAACATTCGGTGCTAACGCATTGATTGTGAATGATAGTTGATTTTGGAGGAAGTGAAGTAAGCTCTTTGAATTTGTAAAGTAAGGAATTACTGAACTGATAAATATGAACCCTCGGTGTGACTCGAAGAGAGTTGCACCGAGGGTTTTTGTATCTGCACTATGGGCTATCTTAGTTATTTGTTTTTTTGTACCATATTTGTACCGCAACAAAAAAGGCGATAAGGTGCAACATTTGTATAAAGGCATATAACCTCGTTATCTGCAAATATAGATACATTTCACATATATTCCATGTAGCTATGTGTAAAAATGAATAGCCGCTGACAAGCCTGTAATCATCAAAAGTGTCTTTTTTTTGAATTTGTCACATATAACAATGACAATTTATAGTGGAAAAAAACTTTAACTTTGTGGTCGATAGGAATTATAGATAGATTGGATTTCCTGTCGGATTTAAGTAAAGAATACAAGTAATGAAGTTTCACCCTATGATATGTGTAAATATGTTATCTAAGTTTGTATGAAATTGCTGGAATCGGTGGTTGTAATCAGTACCACATTTCTGCTGGTTTTACTAATCGTAGGTCTAGTGCTGGTTCAGAATATTACTCCAAGCAAGGTTATTGGGATAAGTCTTTATGCCGTATTAATGCTTGCCTCACTCACCGCTAATATGTCTTATTTTTTGTATTATTGTGGTCAACCTGAAAGTGGAGGTTTTTATGACCATTTATTCTCGCCAGGCGACTATGGATGGTGGATGACCCTATTTTATTGGATCGTTTTTTCGTGTTGTCGGCTGTCAACCTGTTTGCTTTTCGTGTTACCATCTTCGTTTCGGAAGCTGCAACAGAGCGCAAGTTTCATGGTGATTTTGTGTTTTGGTATGGTTTATTGTCTATTTGTTTAGTCCCAATACGCTCAATCCTTATTTTGTCTATGCCATTTATGGTATCATGACACTGCATTTCATCTTCCTGTTGTTCAGAAATTTTAAAGTAAAGGCTCCGTTATGGGAAATGCTGTGTATCTATGTATACTTCTGGGTGTGTCTGTTTCCGGTAATTACATCCACATTGAGCACTATCGTGTTAATTCCTATTTTGCTTTTTGCCTTTGTGCTGGTTCGTTCAGCCTCAGGAATGGTGGCAGCAGGCTTTTCCAGCGAGGCACCTCAAGAGAAAGAAGTAGGTTCGCCTATTATAAAAGGTGAGAAAGCGTGTGTGTGTACTGCAACTTCTATGAAAAGAGTGAAGAGCGTTGCAGGTATTATGACTCCCATAAAGACAGGTTTGAAAGCAGTGCCTATTCTTGTCCATACTACAGTTGAACTTGTTTACCATAACAGAAGTACAAACCTCTACATTTTTTATGCCATGCCTGTTTCCTTTGAATAAACTTGTTGTTTAGGGTGCGCAGATCTTCTTCCGGAAGGCTTTTCTTGTTTCTGAAGTATTTACCATAAAGGTAACCGTAATGTGATGATTTCCCATACTCCAGCCTGTTATGTTGTTTTTCAAGGATAAGTCTGTTTTTATTATGTTTGGTGTGGATAATATTCATCATTTCATTTAGTAGTATTTGGGAGAACGATTGTGGAACTGCTGATTCAAACCGGAAAGTGCCACCTTCTGCTACCGATTCAAGTGTTTGTTGTACCAAAACCGTATCACTTTCTGGTTTGAACACTTTTTCTGGTTCAACTTTAGAGGAGGTTGTAGCAGAGTTAGGGGTAGATGAGGAGCGGCAACTTGCCAAAAAACAAGTTAAGACTAGAGTACAAATGAACAAGTGTTTACGCATCATTAAGTTTGTATGATGTTTAGATTCTATGAGATGGATTTGTATGAACGTTTTCATAGGCTTGTATCAATTAATAGCTTTAGCTGCTTTAAAGATATTTATATGAAAATAAAAATGACTCTCTTTCCTCTTTTTAAATTGTATATATTCGATTCTTTTAACAATAATATAAAAATGATATAACCTGTGACAGCTCTTATATGATTAGGTTTGCATGGTTTTAAGTGTAATATAATACTGTATTAGGCTAAATCAGATTCTGAAGTTTTATTTTATTTCTTCGGACAGAAACAGTCAACTTTTTGGGGACTAAGACTTCTTATAAATTATAGCTGTTTTTAAACATGTAAAAATACTTTAGTTTTAAGATAGACAAAATAAGATAAAATAGCTATATTTGTCAACCAAATCTGAATGCTATGGATCATTTTTTACCATATAAACTCAAAATTGCCCGTCAGATGCGTGGATTAAGTATGGAAGCACTCACCCGTAGGATGGGTGGGCTGGTTACAAAACAGGCGATTTCGAAATATGAGCAGGGGAGGATACAGCCTACTGCTAACGTACTTACGGTCTTATCTACCGCTTTGGATGTCCCCTTTTCTTACTTCTATAAGCAAGGTATTCGGATTGACTCGATTAATTTCCGTGTTGATTCTCGGGTACCGGCAAAGTCTTATGAACAGATGCTAGGCATTGCTCAAGACAAGGTAGAGCATTATCTGGACATCGAGGAATTGCTCGCTATTTCTACTTCTCATACTAATCCATTGAAGCAGCAGTTGATCAGTTCGGCTGAGGATGCCGAATCTGCAGCGGTGCAGTTGCGCACAGCTTGGCAGTTGGGTGAATTGCCCATCTTTTCTGCCTATGAGATATTGGAGAACAAGGGGGTAAAATTGGTCGAATTTGAAGCTGGATACAAGCATGTACTGGGATTTTCAGCATGGATCAACGAACAAATTCCGCTGGTGGTTATCAATCAGAGCGCCAACGATACTACGGAACGAAAACGTTTTACGGCATTTCATGAGTTGGGGCACCTGTTCTTGCAATTTCCGGAAGTAGTAACCGATTCTCAGCGTGAACGCCTTTGTAATCAATTTGCCGCTGCACTGCTTTGTCCGGCATCGGTTTTGCTCAGAGAGTTGGGCACGTCCAGAAAGGTATTGACACTGGAGGAATTAATCAGTTTGCGTGGCCGGTATGGCATTTCGATTGCTGCTGCGATTCACCGTGCCAAGGATTTAGGTGTTATTTCTGATGCCTATTACAATAATCTGTTTAATTGTTACATACATAAAAACCCTTTGGAAACAGGATGGGGTGGATATCCTATCGAGGAACATACGGATCGTTTCGACAGACTTTTGTGTCGTTGTGTGGCCGAAGGCTATTTAACTTCTGATGAGGCTGCGCGCTATCTTAAAGAGAAACCTAAGGAATATAAACGGAAATTGACTTTGTTATTGTAGTATTCTTCTAATAGATGTATATGATGGAAAATACGCAGATTATTTCGCACATTCGCAAGGAAGATTTGGCTATTCAGACCAACAAAGCACATAGTTGTGGTGTAGCTGAGCGAGCAGAATTGTTTACGCAAGCGTTGGGGATGCCTGGATGGGGAACTTTTTTAGGTCTGCTTCATGATAAAGGCAAGGAAAAAAAGGATTTCCAGACTTATATTCGCTTGATGAATGAGTTTCCCGCTGACTCACGCACTTATCAGGATAAGACGCATGCTTATGTAGGAGCCTTGTTGGCTAAACGATTGTTTCCAAAGGGCTATCATTTTGTAGCTTATGCATTGGCCGGTCATCATGCTGGCATGCCCGATTCCTATTCTTTGGAAGAGTTGCTAAAAAAGGATTTGCCCGAAGAAGTGTCGTGGGACGGGCTTCCGGATGTTCCGTCTCCTCCTTCTTATCTTAGACAGATGCAACAGCCTGATTTAAATCATCTGTTCCGTATGCTCTATTCGTGTTTGGTAGATGCCGACTATTTGGATACGGAGAACTTCATGATGCCCGGACAAGCGCGTCTTCGCAACAATCAAACCTCCTTGGCTGATTTGTTGCCTAAGTTAGAGGTTTATTTGCAAAATCTTGCAGAACGCAGTGCTGATACGCCGGTCAATCGTATCCGTAAGCAAGTGCAGGATGTTTGCCGTCAGGCTGCGGAACGTCCTTCTGGGGTGTATAGTTTGACGGTTCCTACAGGTGGAGGAAAAACGCTCTCATCGATTTTATGGGCTATGCTGCACGCCATTCGTCAGGGGAAGCAGCGAATTATCCTGTCCATTCCGTATACCAGTATTATTACGCAAACAGCTGCTGTGCTGAAGAAAATCTTTGGCGATGATCAGGTGTTGGAACATCATTCCAATCTTGCTGTTGACGAAACGGATGTATCGGATGAAACTGCTTTGCGCAAGAAACTGGCCACTGAGAACTGGGATTTTCCCATTATTGTCACTACCAATGTGCAGTTGCTTGAATCCATGTATGCATCCCATCCCTCAGCCTGTCGTAAACTGCATAATATTGCCAACAGTGTTCTTTTGTTTGATGAGGTGCAGACTTTGCCCGGCGAACGCTTGCAGCCCATTGTCGATGCCCTTCGCACCTATCAGCGCTTCTTTGGCGTTTCCTTGCTTTTCACCACCGCCAGTCAGCCTACGCTCGAAGGTGTTCGTCCCGGGCATCAAGCCGACTTGCTGGGATTTGAAAAGATTGAGGAGATAGTGCCTGCTGCTTGGCATTTGCACGAGAAACTCAGACGTGTTCATTTGCATTTCTGTACGTCTCCCTTGACTTATCAGGAGATTTCAGAACAACTATTGCAGCACCCTAGGGTATTGTGCATTGTTAATACACGCAAGGATGCCGGCGAGATTTTTTCGCGCTTGGGAGAATCCGAGCCTGGTGCTTTGCATTTTCATTTGTCGCGCATGATGTGTGCCGAGCATTTGGATCACACATTGCATGAAATTAAGGAAGCATTGCAACGGGATGCTTCGACTCCCATCCGGGTGGTTTCCACCCAATTGGTAGAGGCGGGAGTAGATATGGATTTTCCGGTAGTATACCGGCAAGAGGCCGGGTTAGACTCGATTCTGCAGGCAGCTGGCCGCTGCAACCGTGAAGGAAAACTGCCGGAATTGGGCAGGACGGAAGTCTTTCAGATAGAGGGTAGACGTGTACCCTTGGGAACCTTGAATTATGCCAATCAGGCACGGTTGAACATGCCAGTCCCGGAGGATTGGTTTTCTCCGGAAGCCATGAAGGATTACTTCACTCATTTCTATCATCAGATTCCTACTTTTGATAAAAAAGAAGAGGGTAAAGACGGATTGAAGTGGACGATGCAGGAACTGCTTTATTCGGTTAAGAAACTGATGTTCGATACAGCCGATCATGTCTTTCGGTTGATTGATAGTAAGGGTTATTCTGTAGTTGTTCACTACGGGGAGAGCGATACCTTGATGAACCATTTGAAAAATGGAGTATTTGATCCTTTGCTTTTTCGAAGATTAAATCGATATGCCGTGCAGTTGAATGAGCATGATTTCAAGGCTTTTGTGGAGGCTGGAATGATTGAACCGGTTCAAGGGTTGTATTATCTTTCAGATTCAGCCCAATACCATTCGAGCGTAGGCCTTAAATTAGATAACCATTGGATTGATGAAATTTTAATACAATAATATATGGAATACACCGATAAGGAATATTGTTTGGAGGTATGGGGGCCGATGGCCTGCTTTACCCGACCCGAACTCAAGGTGGAGCGCGTGAGCTACGATGTTATTACACCGTCGGCAGCCCGTGCCATTTTTGAAGCCATCTTGTTCAAGAAATATGCCATGCGATGGCAAATCACCAAGATTGAGGTACTGAATCCTATCCAATGGATTTCGGTGCGTCGGAATGAAGTGGGAGCAGTGGCCAGTCCCAAGACAACTGCCCTTTATGTGGAGGAAAAACGTCAGCAGAAAAATTCACTGATGTTGAGAGATGTTCGTTATCGTTTGTGGGCTAAACTGATATTCATTCCTGTCAATGCACGTCCTAAAGCAGCTTTTGAGAAACATGCACCAGACAAGAGCGAGAACCCGATGAAATATTACGAGATGTTTGAACGAAGAGCCAAACAAGGCCAGTGCTTTACACAACCTTATTTAGGTACCCGTGAATGTTCGGCTTCGTTTCGTTTGGTACAACCCGAAACCGAGACACTGGTTCCGGCGCTTTCGGCAGGGCAAGGCGGAAACCGCGATTTGGGAATTATGCTTTATGATATGGATTTCAGTCAGCCGAAAAACATCCAGGCATTGTTTTATCGGGCCGAAATGAAAGAAGGCGTTGTGTCTGTACCACCTTTAAACAGTGAGGAGATTTTACGATGATACTGAAAGCTTTATATGATTATTACCATCGCTCGGATAATTTACCCATGCCGGGCATGGAGGAAAAGGAAATAGGTTTCCTGTTGGTCCTTACGAAGGAGGGACAGTTCGTTCGTATGGAAGACTGTCGTGTGGACAAGAATCATGCCAAGAGCTATTTGGTGAAAAAACACGTCAATCGTACTAGCGCAGTTACCCCTAACTATCTGTATGACAATGCAGCGTATGTAATGGGTTTTTGTGATATGTCTAAGGTAAAAAAAGAAGCTGACAAGGAGAAAGAGGAAACCAAAACAATCAACTGTTTGGTAGCTTTTAAGGAAATGATCCGTTCGATTGCATCTGTATTTCCTGAGAATGAGTCATTACGTGCTGTTTTACATTTTTATGAGCAAAGTCGGGAGGATATTTTGGAACAGGTAACTCAGGATCCTCTTTGGGAAGACATTGAAAAATGCCTGTCTAAAAAATACGCTACTTTTTCTTTCCGTATCGAGGGAGATTTGAAAATCGTAGCGGAACAAAAATCTTTACTTCAGTTAGATACTGAAGAAGAAAAGGATATTGATCAGTCTATGTGTTTGGTTACAGGAAAATATGGTTCGTTAGTGGAAACAACCACTGCTACGATGATTCCTGGTAGTCAGGCTACTGCCAAGCTCGTGGCCTTTCAAGTTAATTCGGGTTACGATTCGTATGGTAAGAGCAAATGCGGCAATGCCCCCATTACGAAAGAGGCTGAATTTGCTTATACAACAGCCTTGAATGCACTGTTGCAAAGCGGTTCCCACAACAAATTTATGCTAGGTAATCGTACCTTCGTATTTTGGGCTTCTAACCAGGGTGAGGCGGCTGTGCAGACTGAAGAAAGTATTTTTGACCTGCTTGGATTTTCGGAAGAAGGTAAGGATGATCCCAATGCGCACATTCAGAAGGTGAGGAAGGTATTTGAATCAATCTATTCCGGAGTCTTGCACACAGGATTAGATGACAAATTCTATATCTTGGGGCTGGCGCCGAATGCCGCTCGTATTGCTGCTGTTTATTGGTCGGAAACTACGTTGAAGGACTTTGCCGCTAAGATTTTGGCTCATTTTGAGGATATGGAGATAGTTGATACGCGCAAGAATCCGAAGCCCTATCAAGGTGTTCGTGAGATGATTTCCAGCGTGACATTGGGAGGAAAAGTTTCAGATGCTACACCTAATCTACCCGAGGATGTAGTGCAGAGCGTTTTTCAAGGAATTCCGTATCCGTACACGCTTTATTCTTCTTGTATCCGGAGAATCCGAGCAGAACAGACACTGACTGTTCCAAGGGTAGCTATTATCAAGGCCTATTTGAATCGTTTGAAAGATCAATCATTTAAAAAAATAAATACTATGTTAGACAAAGAAAACAACAATCAAGGCTATCTCTGTGGCCGTTTGTTTGCTGTTCTTGACAAGATTCAGGAAGAAGCAAACAACTTGAATACCATTCGTGAGCGTTATTTGAATGCCGCCAGTGCAACACCATCAGCGGTGTTTGCTACCATATTGAACCTTTCTAACCATCATGCTGAAAAGTTGAATGACGGGCGTAAGGTTTTCTTCGAAAAGCTGAAACAGGAAATCTTCTCCAAACTATCGGCCGATGGTTTCCCGTCTCATTTGGATCTTCAAGATCAAGGACGTTTTTTCGTGGGATACTACCATCAGCGTCAGGATTTTTTCATAAGCAAGAAAGAACAAGAATAATCAACTAAAAAATTTTATACAATGGCAACTTTAAAGAATAGAATCGATTTCGTTTATATGTTTGATGTTCAGGATGGCAATCCGAACGGTGATCCAGATGCAGGTAATCTTCCTCGTGTAGATGCTGAAACCGGTAAAGGTTTGGTTACGGATGTGTGTCTGAAGCGTAAGGTGCGTAACTATGTGCAGATAGCCAAGGCAGGTGTCTCAGGGGATGATATCTTGGTTAAGTCGAAGGAAATCTCGGGTGAAGAGGTTTTCATCAACGGTGAAATCCGTAAGATGTATCAAGAAGATCTAGGCATCGAATTGAAAGCAAAGGACAAGGCTCCTGCTGATAAGGTAGCTGCGGGAAGAATGGCTATGTGTCAGCGCTTTTTTGATGTGCGTACATTTGGTGCGGTTTTGTCTACTGGAGCCAATGCGGGTCAGGTACGTGGTGCTGTCCAGATGACTTTTGCCCGTTCGACTGATCCTATTGTATCGGCTGAACATGCCTTGACTGTATGTGCCGCTCGTGATGAAGATAAGGCCTATGATCTACAGGTAGGTATTCAGGGACGTAAGGCAACGGTACCGTATGGATTGTATGTATGTCATGGTTTTATTTCAGCCAATTTGGCACAGCAGACTGGCTTTTCGGAAGAAGACCTGGCTCTTTTCTTTGAAGCCCTTAAGAACATGTTTGATCATGATCGTTCGGCTGCTCGTGGCTTGATGAGCGCACAGAAATTAATTGTGTTCAAGCATGAATCTACTTTGGGTAATGCGCCAGCCAATCAATTGTTTGATTTGGTACAGGTTACCAAGAAGGAAGGAGTTGTAGTGCCTCGTTCATTCAGTGATTATGAAGTAACTGTTTCTGCTTGTCCCTTCCAGGGAGTGTCTGTAGAAGAATTGATCTAAGACTTCATTCTACTTTATATGCATTACTCAGAAGAAGATATGCTCCTATTGTCGGGGATCCAACACTATGTGTTTTGTCCCCGGCAGTGGGCATTGATTCACCTTGAACAGCAATGGGAGGAGAATGTACTGACTATTGAGGGAATGTTGCTGCACGAACATGTAGATAATCCTTCCTACCGTGTAAAGCGAGGGGATCGACTGACGCTTCGTAGAGTAGCTATTGCTTCCAAAACTTTAGGTTTAAATGGACTTTCAGATGCCATAGAATTATTACCGTCAGATACGGAAGAGAATGCCATGGTTCATCCTGATTATCCAGGGTTTTGGAAACCTGTTCCTGTTGAGTATAAACGAGGGCGTAGCAAACCGAACCGTTGTGATGAAGTGCAAGTGGCGGCGCAGGTAATTTGTATGGAAGAGATGTATGGAATTCACATTTCTAAAGGAATGATTTTCTATAACGAAGAAAAAGGAAGGCAAGATGTTTTAGTGGATGATGAACTTCGTCGGTTTACCCAACAATGCGCTGATGAAATGCATCGGATTTATCAAAGCGGTGTCACTCCATCAGCCTCATTTGGTACACATTGCAAAAGTTGTTCTCTTTATGATCTTTGTGTTCCTTTATTAGGTGTCAAACAAAGTGTCCAGGACTATTTAACCAGGAATCTATATGAGGAAACTCCTTAATACTTTATATGTAACCACACCAGAATCCTATTTATCGAAGGATGGAATGAATGTGGTAGTTTCTGTAAATCAAGTGGAAACTTTTCGTATTCCAATCATAAATATCGAACAGATTGTGACTTTCGGTTATATGGGAGCCAGTCCTGGCTTGATGAAATTGTGTGCAGACCATCATGTATCTCTTACTTTTTTATCTCCTAACGGGCGATTGATTGGTCATTTCCAAGGTCCAATCAAAGGCAATGTGTTATTGCGTAAGCGCCAATATGAGTTGAGCAGCGATGAAGCATTTTCTTTACATATTAGTCGTCTTTTTATTGCTGCCAAAATTCGCAATTATCGTAGTATATTGCGGAGGGCAATCCGTGATAACGGACCTAATGCACATCTGGAAGCTATGGCTCGGTTGCTGGATCAGCGTCGTAAGCAGGTTTTGGATGCTACGGATTTCAATGTACTTCGTGGTTTAGAAGGAGATGCGGCCAATGCTTATTTTAGTGTGTTCTCTCATTTGATTCTTCAGCAAAAAGATAGTTTTCCTTTCGTGTGTCGCAACCGACGTCCTCCGAAGGATGCTGTCAATGCTATGTTATCGTTTGTTTATACTTTGCTAGCTAATGATACAGCAGCAGCATTAGAGTCAGTAGGCTTGGATCCCTATGTGGGCTTTCTGCATACTTTGCGGCCAGGTCGCTGCTCTTTGGCATTGGATGTTATGGAGGAATTTCGCGCCTATTTGGGCGATAGGCTTGTCCTATCTTTAATCAATAAAGGGCAAATTCATGCGAAGGATTTTATCATTCAGGGAGAAGACAGCATAACCATGACGGACGGCGGACGGAAAATTATTTTAACAGCTTGGCAAACTAGGAAGAAAGAACAGATAATGCATCCTTATTTGAATGAAAAGGTTTCAGTAGGGTTGCTGCCTTATGTTCAAAGTCAATTGTTAGCTCGCATGATTCGTGGTGATCTCAGTGATTATCCAGTTTTTTTAATTAAGTAGTATCTGTTCGTTATGATGATATTGGTGACATATGATGTGGATACCACTACTCCAGAGGGCGCAAAGCGTCTTCGGAAAGTAGCTAAGGAATGTGTCAATTATGGACATCGAGTACAAAATTCTGTGTTTGAATGTGTAGTAACAGAAGTTCAGTACAAATTGTTGTATGATAAGATTCGTAAAATCATTCATCAAGAAAAGGATAGCATTCGTTTTTATTTCATGGGTAAGAATTGGGAAAGACATATTGTAACTTTAGGCAAGGATGATTCGTTGAATGTCACATCTACTCTTATTATTTAGTTGATGTGCGAACCTCATGCTGTACACAATATGTCAGTAGTTTCGCAAGGATTAGTAATCAATAAGATATATTTTTTTATATGCTACATGAAATCGTTGTTGCGTTTTATTTTGTATATTCGCGAAACAAGTGTTGTAACGTGCATATATTTAATTTGTTCTAATAACAAGGGTCACCCTCTACGTGAGGGTGTGGATTGAAACTTTGAAATGTTGGAAAAAGTCAAAAATCTGAGTTGTCACCCTCTACGTGAGGGTGTGGATTGAAACCACCTGTTTTGCAACTTTGCCATTTGCAGATTAAAGTCACCCTCTACGTGAGGGTGTGGATTGAAACTTCAAGGTATTAAATATGCAGATTATCAACCCAGTCACCCTCTACGTGAGGGTGTGGATTGAAACATAAATTAGAGTAAAGAGATAACCAGGGTTTAAAGGTCACCCTCTACGTGAGGGTGTGGATTGAAACTTATGCCCGAATTTATTGGTAGTCTTTACCAAGATGTCACCCTCTACGTGAGGGTGTGGATTGAAACAATAAACTTGATATTGCGCTAAAAAAAGCAGATGGTCACCCTCTACGTGAGGGTGTGGATTGAAACTCCAGAGCAAGCTAAGCGCGTTATAGCTCATCAAAGTCACCCTCTACGTGAGGGTGTGGATTGAAACTATCGAGACTCTTCGTAATATAAACGCATATCAAAGTCACCCTCTACGTGAGGGTGTGGATTGAAACTGCTGGTCTCGGCATGCTAGGCGGTATCGGCGGTCACCCTCTACGTGAGGGTGTGGATTGAAACATCTATGTAGTATCTAGAATAAATATGCAAAGGGCGTCACCCTCTACGTGAGGGTGTGGATTGAAACAGAGACAGAGGGCACATTAACCGGTGACGCGGTGTCACCCTCTACGTGAGGGTGTGGATTGAAACACTACGACCAACGGCCTGGGATATACCTGCTTGGTCACCCTCTACGTGAGGGTGTGGATTGAAACAGCCAGCGCAATAACAAGTTATTGCACCAGCTGAAGTCACCCTCTACGTGAGGGTGTGGATTGAAACTGCTTACCCCTTTAGGGCTTATGAAGCAATTTAGTCACCCTCTACGTGAGGGTGTGGATTGAAACTAGCGTAGATAGTACTAGTATTAACTTAAAAAAGTCACCCTCTACGTGAGGGTGTGGATTGAAACACCCACTGCACTGCGGGTGTCCATCTTCATAATGTCACCCTCTACGTGAGGGTGTGGATTGAAACAGGGTGTCCGCCCTGCCAATCGCGTTGATGGAACGTCACCCTCTACGTGAGGGTGTGGATTGAAACAATGTAATTATAATTTATTTTGCGTTGTTTTTAAGTCACCCTCTACGTGAGGGTGTGGATTGAAACGGAGTGTTGGCCGTTGTCTTGGCTATTCTATTCTGTCACCCTCTACGTGAGGGTGTGGATTGAAACTGGCCATCGGCTCCCCGCTGACCGGGTGCGTGAAGTCACCCTCTACGTGAGGGTGTGGATTGAAACTATCGTGACACTCGCAATAATCCTCGCCTGGTAAGTCACCCTCTACGTGAGGGTGTGGATTGAAACCCGTCCTTTTACAACCTACACAAAAAATAAGTTGGTCACCCTCTACGTGAGGGTGTGGATTGAAACTTTTTATGAGGTTGGCGCTGAAGTGCAATTTAGTGTCACCCTCTACGTGAGGGTGTGGATTGAAACGCTGGTCTCGGCATGCTAGGCGGTATCGGCGGCATGGTCACCCTCTACGTGAGGGTGTGGATTGAAACAAACAGCTAAACAAACACAAGGTTAGTTATGGGATGTCACCCTCTACGTGAGGGTGTGGATTGAAACAATAACCTCGGCCGCCCAGAGTATGGCGACAGCGTCACCCTCTACGTGAGGGTGTGGATTGAAACGTTAGAATCTGGACCGCCTTTACGCGTAGGAATGTCACCCTCTACGTGAGGGTGTGGATTGAAACTGCTATTCGTAATTCAGCTAAGCAAGCAAAAATCGTCACCCTCTACGTGAGGGTGTGGATTGAAACCGCCGATAGGAGAGCAGAAAAGGAAAATCAAAAGAGTCACCCTCTACGTGAGGGTGTGGATTGAAACAACTGAGCAATTTGAAAATTAGCACGATTAGCGGAGTCACCCTCTACGTGAGGGTGTGGATTGAAACATTTGAGATACATCTTAATTCGTATGAGGATAAGTCACCCTCTACGTGAGGGTGTGGATTGAAACAATTGAGATGAGAGTTTTAAACTCGCCTAGATTAGTCACCCTCTACGTGAGGGTGTGGATTGAAACAAAGGGAACCTCCGGACATCTTATCAACGTCGGGTCACCCTCTACGTGAGGGTGTGGATTGAAACTCGATATGGTCAATCATGCGATAGCGGATGGCTAGTCACCCTCTACGTGAGGGTGTGGATTGAAACTCAAGCACGGTGAGATGGATATATCGGCTGATGCCGTCACCCTCTACGTGAGGGTGTGGATTGAAACTAAAACTCGTAGGCCTCACTATCATTTATTAATGTCACCCTCTACGTGAGGGTGTGGATTGAAACATGAATGCGGACCGGACAGCCATCCTGCCGAACAGTCACCCTCTACGTGAGGGTGTGGATTGAAACTCATTAAAGAACATATTATTATAAAGGAAATTAGAGTCACCCTCTACGTGAGGGTGTGGATTGAAACAATCCAGACGGTACGGTAGAAATTGTAGGCAAGGTCACCCTCTACGCGAGGGTATGGATTGAAACAAAGAGGAAAACGAAACCTTGTATAATCAGTACATGATAAATGAATCTATGAATAAGCTATATAATTCTATGTATATCTATGTTTTAGTTGTAATATATTTGTATAAATTAATCAGTTAATTATTGAATATCAGTAAATCTTTACTTATATGAAGCTAAGTAAAGATTTACTGAACTGATAAATATAAACCCTCGGTGTGACTTAAAGAGGGTTGCACTGAGTTTTTTTGTATATGGGCTACTGTAATCTATCTTGGTTTGTTGTTCTTTTGTACCATGTCTGTACCATGTTTTATTGGTAGAAAAGGTAAGACTTAAACGTATTAATTGACTAATAGACCTTGGCATATTTCGGACAATCCGAAGTGTTTTTGCATCCAGTTTCGGATGGATATGCCGAACTACTCTAGCTTGTGTTGATGTACCGTCTTTCTCAATAACTACCTGTACAAGCACCCTTCCTTGCACTCCTGTCCCTTAGCAGCATAGGGATAGCGCTGTTCAGCCTGGATCTATTTCAACTGATTGTCTGTGTATCATCAGCTTTGCATAATTATGAGACTTCATGAGTTGAATCTTTTTGGATGTTTTCATAGGACTTACTAAAAGCTCCACCTGCATGCAGATGGAGCAAATCTTTCAGATAGGAGCCTGGCGGCTTACAAGACTTTATTCCTGCTCGATACTTTTCAGCATCTCCATGGCCAGTGGGGCATACCACTTCTTTACTTCTTCGGGCGTCGGTGCATGGGCGCCAGGGAAGTGGTAGACGGTGGGGTAGTGCTCCTGGAACAAGGGTTCGTAATGGGCTACGGTGTCATTTTCGCCGAAGAGTCCCCATACGCGGTTGCACCATTCCGGACGACAGCCTTCAAATTGGGTGGCCACCAGTTCAGCAGTAGCCGCAGCTATTGCCCACCAGCAGGTCGGGCCGTTCCTTTTCGCAGTAGGCATGCATCTGCTGCAGGGCGGTTTTCGGATGTAGCGGAAGGTCGGGTGCTGCTACATCGGCTAGGGGGTGGAGTGCTTCGCGCAAGGTATCGGCCAGGGCACAGTGGCCGGAGGCAAAAAAACCGTGAAAGAACAGAATTTTGAATCTGGTTTTCATGTCTTTTGTTTTTAAGTGAATATTTAAGGTATCTGGATTTAAATCCGGTGTAAATAACGTGATTCTTAGGGAATAATCCTAGTAATTTGTCCTTTTTTGAGGTCAGCAAAGATTATTTTCCTATCTTTGTGAGAAGAGTAGGTTATGTATGTCCGGAAGTGGACGTTGAGAATTTTAGATTCAGATGATGAACAGATTTGACATCGTAATAGAGCATCAGCCGCAAGTGGAGGAATTGATTCGAAACTGGGGCTTTCTGCCTTTTTTTAAGAATACGATTCCCGGGTTTTCTATCGAAGAGATGACTCCGCCCGACTTGCTGTTTGGTGACGAATTTCTTCAGGGCCCCTGGGGATGGAAAGGACCGATTATTGCCCATTGGGAGTCGGCCTACGGTAAATTTTTCCGAGGAAAAGCCGGCTTCATCAGTTTGCATTGGCTACCTGATTTCATGAATTGGCGGCGTTCTCTCTATCCGCTTCGCAAACAGCCTAAAGATGCCAGATGTATACTGGAAGTGTTGCTGGAAAATGAGTCCATGATTTCCAGAGAGCTGAAGAAAGCATCCGGCTTCACCTTGAGCCGTAAACGCAACGCATTCAATCCTAATGACCCGTCGAAGCCGGTAGTAAACAAGCGAAATGGCATGGCATTCGATTCGCTTATTGCACAGTTGGAAATGGGAACACACGTCTGCATAGCCGATTTTGAATATCTGATTTCCAAGAAAGGAGAACCTTATGGCTGGGGACTGGCCCGTTACTGTACGCCTGAAGCCATGTATCCGGATTTATTTCCTCTGAAAGAGCGGGTGGAGGGACGCACGCCCAGACAGTCACGCCAACGCATAGTGCAACATGTATGTGATCAGCTGCCCGATGTAGATAAGACCCTTATCGAAAAGCTGATTTAGTCAGAGAGGATAGAAAATGATTGTGGGTTGGCTAATACCAACCCACAATCATTTTGACTATTTGGCATCCAAGGCCTTCTGTAACTGTTTTTTCATTTCGTCCGCTCCGGGGAATCCTACTGCCTTATGTACCATGTTCCCATTCTTGTCCACAAATATGTAGGTTGGTACGCCACTCACACCCAGGTGTTTGGACAGGTAGTCCCACTGCGACTGGGTGATACGGAAGTGTTCGCCCGGGATGTCGGGAATCATATTCTTCCAGGCGCCTTCGGGTGAATTTTCGCCGGCGATGTAGATATAGATGATGTCTTTATCCTTCCAAGCCTCTTTCACGGGAGCCATTTCTTTGTGGCCCATTTTGCAAGGACCGCACCAGGTAGCCCAGAAGTCGATAAGCAGCGTGTGGCCGCGGAATTTCGACAGGATGGCGGGGAACAAGTCTTCATTTTTTACCTTTTCTATCTCATGGATATTGGCACCCACCTTGCGCTTGTTGGCTTCCACCTTGTCAAGCAGTTCCTGGTTGGCTGCTTCGAGCAGCAGGCGGTAGGGCTCGGGCAGTGTCTTCACTTTGGCCAGCTGTTCTTCCGTCAGCGCATTGAAGTACTGGATGTCGAGTAGTAAATGTTCAGCCTGGAGCAGTTGGACCATGTCTTGGTTTTCAGTCACAATGTCCGGTACCTCCGGCAGACCGCTCACGCCATTGATCCAGTCGCCCATGGTGCTGCTGTAGCAGGCGCGCGGCGAGAAGAGCTGCGGCATGTCTTTCCAGCAGTCGAAGTATGATTTCGGCAGGTCTATGCGTGTATTCTTGTAATACTTCCGGCTTTCGTCCGAGTTGAGCTGATGTTTCAGAATGTGTGCTTCCTTCAGTAAGCCTTCCGTGCGGGTCATGGCGCTGGCAGTAGACTGGCAGAGCTTGATGTGCGCCAGTTCCTTGTAAGCCTGGCTGATGGAACTGCTCTCAATCAGTTTTTCTTTTTCGTCCATTTGAGTCAGCAGATAGGTTTTAAATTCCTCCGGTGTCATGCCTGCAATCTGCTCCATGTTTTTCAGAAACTCTTCATAATTACGGGCAAAAGTAATATTCAGCGGTTCGTGATCGGCCATCTCCTGTTGCAGTCCCGCCAGGTAGCTGGCATAATACACGCGCTTGCCGATGGCCGGTTCCTCGCGGCGCAGTCTGGACTGCTGGCGTGCACATTCCGTCGGGTTGATGTAGAGCTGCGTAGTTTCGTTTGGGGCCAGCATGCATTCAAACTCTCCGTAAGGCAGGTAGAAGACGCAGCAGAAAGGAGCCACGGCCGGCACCTGCAATTCAAAGCTGCCGTCTGGGGCAATCTCAATCTTCTTCGCATCTTGCTGTCCCTGCAGTATGCCCATGGGGTAAGCATTCCCTTCGGTCTGCATTCCCGGCCGGTAATTCAGGATTTGTCCTTTCAGGCTGGCTGTACCATATTGATAGACCGGGTCCGGCAAACTCTCCTTCGGGTCGATGCTCGCTTCCTTCACTCCATCCGGCAGCTCTATCTGCAGTTTCTTCTGGTTGGTAAGCTGAATACCCCATAAAGCATAGGCTCCCTGGTAATCTCCTTCCGAGAAATCGACCGAGGTAGCTTTGGCCTGCAGGGGAGGGAATACCAGCTGGAAAGCCGTCTGTCCGGATTCAGGCATCCAGAATTCCTTTCCCAGGTCGATGCCCACCCCTTTTTGAATGGAGTAAGTCTGCCCTAAGTTGTCGGTCAGAAAGGATTTCGGATCAATCTTGATCCAATTCTTAGGCCGGAAGAAAGCTTGCATATAGAATACGGTATTAGAGTCGGTGCGAACAATGCTGTCAATCTCCAATACCTGGTTGTTTACGGCCAGAATCTGTGGATTAATCACGACTTTTTCGGGAGCGGGTTGTGTACATTGGGTGCCCAGCAGGATGCCGGCTCCAGCGCAAACGCTCGCGATGAGTTTAGCGGTCAGTTTCATACTATTTCATTTAAAGTTAATTTCAGTTTGCGTCCCAAAGGTATGTATTTCTCAGATAGAGTGTTCTTCGATTAGCCTTTTTTGATTATTTTAACCCGAGGACTGAAAACAAATAACGGGAAGAGCGATTGAGGCTTCTTCCCGTTGTATTATATTCTTTTTATTTCTGCTGAATGATTATCTGGGGATGTGAACTCCGGTAAATTTTACTTCAGTCTTCTGCGTCTTGTTCACTCTGCCAAGGTATTCAATTCTAATGAGAGAGAGATTGAGTCAAGCGGAAATTGGTTGAAGTATAATCCGCTGCGGAAGATGATCTTTTTTGATACATATCATCCCAGCGGGCGGAATAGTAAACAAATATTGCGTGAAGCGTATGAAATGCCGCTGCAGGAATACGCTGCTTTCTTGCGAAAATAATCCGTGGTGTAGCCACACTTCCCCAAAATAAAAAGTTGCAAAAGTTGTTCGCTCAATTCTCCACTTGTATGCCGTAAGGTACGCGTGTGTGGACGTATGTGAGGGGGCAACTTTTGCAATTTTGCCATTTTTACAGCACTCTTTCCAGGATGGCGCGTGCCACGGCACCGGTCACTTCACCGTTTTCGCCGTAATGGGCTCCGCGTTCATTGAAGCGGCGTTCTATTTCTTTGATGGTCTCCATGCCGATGTTTTCTTCGTGCAGACGGGTAGAGAGACCTAGCGAACGGAAGAAGGCTTCGGTCTTCCCGATGGCCTGGTCAATGCGCTCGTCGTCAGTGCCGGTGTGGATGCCCCAGATGCGTTCGCCGTATTGCAGCAGTTTGCTTTCTTTGGAGCGGCGGAGCACATGCAAGGTGCCGGGCAGCACGATGGCCAGCGTATTGCCGTGGGTCAGACCGTGCAGGGCGGTGAGCTCATGCCCTATCATGTGGGTAGACCAGTCTTGCGATACGCCCATGGCGATAAAGCCGTTCAGCCCCATGGTAGCCGAGAGCATGAAGTCGGCCATCAGCTGGTAGTCTTGCTGATTTTCCCTGATAAGAGGAGCTATCTCAATCAGCGTCTGCAGAATGCCTTCTGCCCAGCGGTCCATCACCCGGCTCTGTCCGGCCACCGTCATATACTGTTCCATGACGTGTACAAAGGTGTCGGCCAAGCCGCAGGCCACCTGATAGGGAGGCAGGGTAAAGGTTACTTGCGGGTCGAGGATGGAGAAGACCGGATAATTAGAGTAGAAAGCATACTTCTCTTTCGTTTCGTGACGGGAAATCACAGCCCCGTCGTTCATTTCCGAACCGGTGGCAGGCAGGGTAAGTACTGTGGCCAGGGGTACGGTGTGATGTACAGGCTGTCCGGCTTTCACCAACTCCCAGGCATCGCCCTCGTACAGCAGTCCGGCCGAAATCAGTTTGGTGCCGTCAATTACCGAACCACCCCCTACGGCCAGCAGGTAATCCACCTTTTCTTCCTTGCCCAAGGCAATGGCCCGGCGCAGTGTTTCGATGGCAGGATTAGGCTCGATGCCCCAGAACTCTACGGTATAGTGGTGTTTCAGCGCTTCTTTTACTTGCTGATACACGCCGTTTCTCTTTACACTTCCGCCGCCAAAGGTAATCATAATGCGTTTGTCGGCCGGAATTTCTTTCGATAACTGAGCAATCATCCCTTTACCGAGGATGAGCTTCACAGGGTTTTGAAATGTAAAATTATTCATGGTATCTTACTTTTTAAAAAGTTAGCTTTAAAACCTACCCAAAGTTAGGAGATTCTTGTCAGTTTTGGTAGTATGAGAAGAAAAAAAACTTTAAAAAGAGTGCACTAATTACTGTCAAGTAATACACTAATTCCTGCCGAGTAGTGCACTAATTCCTGCCAAGTAGTGCACTAATTCCTGCCGAGTAGTGTACTAATTCCTGCCAAGTAGTGTACTAATTCCTTATAAAGTAGGGGGGGAAAGTTCAGCCGGAATTTCCTCAGATGGCAGCCTGTAACCTTTTTGTAACATGTGTTTCATCTTTCCGTAATATTTTTGCCGCACTTTTGCAGCGGAAAGAAATAAAAGTTACTTTTGTATCAGTATTAACTAGGAGGTATACAATGAATGATTACCGGATTTTAGTGGTGGACGACGAAGAGGATTTGTGTGAAATCCTGAAGTTTAACTTGGAAAACGAGGGGTACTGGGTAGATACGGCCAATTCGGCTGAAGAAGCCCTGAAGATGGATATTGCCAGCTATCATCTCTTATTGCTGGATGTGATGATGGGCGAGATATCTGGCTTTAAGATGGCCCGGATGCTGAAAAAAGATCCGGCTACAGCAGGAGTACCTATTATTTTCATTACGGCCAAGGATACGGAAAATGACACAGTGACCGGTTTCAATTTGGGGGCTGATGACTATATTTCCAAGCCTTTTTCTCTGCGTGAAGTCATGGTGCGCGTCAAGGCTGTGTTGAGACGTACGGTACCGCAGGAAGAGGAGCCGCGTGCAGAGCTGCTTACTTATGATAAGCTGGTGATGGATGTGGCTAAGAAGAAGGTAAGCATTGAGGGGGTTGAAGTGCCGCTCACTAAGAAGGAATTTGAGATTCTGCTTCTCTTGCTGCAGAATCGTGGCCGCGTGTTTTCTCGCGAGGACATCCTGGCCAAAGTATGGAGTGATGAGGTGTATGTGCTGGATCGCACCATTGACGTGAACATTACGCGTTTGCGTAAAAAAATCGGCACCTATGGTAAGTGTATTGTAACGCGTTTGGGCTATGGCTACTGTTTTGAAGCAGAATAAGGGAAGACGGACTATATTTTCATTCAGTCAGAAATTGTTTCTGTCTGTCATTTCGCTTTTCCTGGCTTTTGCTGCTTGTTTCCTGGCTTATCAGTATCAGCGCGAGAAGGAATATAAGGTAGAGTTGCTGAATACCCAACTGCAGGATTGCAACGAGCGCTTGTCTCTGGAACTGGATTTGGGTGGGGATTCGCTGTGGCAGCCGGTTTTCGATGAATATGTCCGTATGCGGTTGAATCATGAGTTGCGTGTTACGGTGATTAATCTGCATGGGCAGGTGTTGTATGACAGTTATGACGGGCAGGACCTGTCGTATGACAATCACTTGAACCGTCCCGAAATACAGCATGCACTGCAGTACGGAAGCGGCTATGACGTGCGCCGCACATCCGAAACCACCGGTGTGCCTTATTTCTATTCGGCTACGCGTTATGAGGATTGCATCATCCGTTCGGCTTTGCCCTATAATCTGAATCTGATGCAGAATCTGGCAGCCGACCAGCACTACCTTTGGTTTACCTTGGCAGTGACATTGCTCTTGGTCGTGGTGTTTTATAAATTTACCACCAAGCTGGGCATGGCCATTTCGCATCTGCGGGAGTTTGCCCGGCGTGCAGAGATGAATGAGCCGATTGATATAGATATACAGACTGCGTTTCCGCATAATGAACTGGGTGAAATATCACAGCACATTGTGCAGATATACCGCAGACTGCGCAAGACCAAAGAAGCGCTCTATATCGAACGGGAAAAGTTGATCATGCATCTGCAGCACTCACGCGAGGGACTGGGGGTATTCAGTTGCGATAAGAAGGAGATTCTGGTCAATAACCTGTTTACGCAGTACGGAAATCTGATTTCTGACCGTAATCTTCAGAACACGGAAGATATTTTTGATATGGCAGAGTTTCAGCCGCTGACAGAGTTCATAAACAATGCCTCAAATCGACTGATGGATGAGCGGGAAGGAAAACGTATGTCTTTGAATATCAGTAAAAACGGGCGTAACTTTATTGTGGAGTGTATATTGTTCCAGGATTTGAGCTTTGAGATATCCATCAATGATATCACACAGGAGGAAGAGCAGAGCCGGTTGAAGCGTCAGCTTACACAGAACATTGCCCATGAGCTCAAGACCCCGGTCAGCAGTATCCAAGGGTATCTGGAAACCATGATTACGGCCGATAATCTGCCGCCTGAAAAAAGAAATACGTTCCTGGAACGTTGCTATGCGCAGAGCAACCGTCTGAGCCGTTTGCTGCGTGATATTTCGGTGCTGACGCGCATGGATGAGGCGGCCAATCTCATTGATATGGAGCGGGTAGATGTGTCAGTGCTTGTGCAGAATATTGTCAATGAGGTGGCTCTGGAAATCGAAGATAAACAGGTGACGGTGGTCAATGCCTTGAAGCCGGGCATCCAGCTGCGAGGTAACTATTCGCTGCTTTATTCCATCTTCCGGAATCTGACGGACAATGCACTGGCCTATGCAGGCAGCAATTTTTATCTGAACATCAGCATGTTCCGTGAAGATGACCAGTTCTATTACTTCAGTTTCTCAGATACAGGGGTCGGTGTGCCGCCCGAGCATCTGAATCGGCTCTTTGAGCGTTTCTACCGGGTGGATAAAGGCCGTTCGCGTAAGTTGGGCGGCACCGGATTGGGGCTGGCTATTGTGAAGAATGCCGTGCTGATACACGGCGGTACCATTTCGGCCAAGAACCGTGCAGGAGGCGGACTTGAATTTGTGTTTACGTTGGCTAAATAAATTGGAGGGAAAATATTACGCCTGAAAATTGGGCATATCCAGAAAACTTTTCTATATTTGCCGATGCATTGGTTTGCCGCTTCCTTTTGGAAAAGGCAATTAAAAGGGAATCAGGTGAAAGTCCTGTACAGTCCCGCTGCTGTGAGTTTCATGTGTGAGTTCCGCATCAGTACTCTAGCCACTGGAATCTGTTGTATTCTGGGAAGGCGATGTGGAGCAGAAACGAGTCAGAAGACCTGCCATGCCTCTCTTTTTCAGATGCTTTCGAGGAAAAAGCGTTGAGATTAAATGACTACGGAATGTTTCGTTCCTCTCATTTCATTCATCACACCTATTCAAGAAAGTAATTAAAGGTAATAAACTCTGCCAAGTTTATTGTGATGTCCGGCCGAAGTGAGTTCGTCCGGACATTGTTTCTTTCTGTAGTTGGCTCTTTTCTTTTTAGCGGATTTTTTTTATCTTTGTCCATGTGATTATGGATATAATAAGTTGGAGTCATCAGGACTTCGTAAGTAAGAAACTATAGCTTATGATGAATCAAGGTAATAAATTTATATCGCCGGGTGCCTGGTTTGAGATGGTGCTGCCGGCCGACTGGAATGAGTTTGAAGATGGTGAAGATTCTTTCCTTTTTTATAATCCCAACGAGTGGACAGGTAATTTCCGTATTTCGGCTTTTAAGGGGCAGACTGGTTATGCAGAAGAATGCGTGCAGGCCGAACTGAAGGAAAATCCATCGGCCAAGCTGGTAAAGGTGGGCGGACGTGTCTGTGCCTATAGCATGGAGATGTTTGAAGAAGAGGGAGCCTGGTATACTTCGCATCTTTGGGTAACGGGCGAGAATGAACTGGCTTTCGAATGTTCGTTTACAGTGGCTAGAGGGGGCGATAAATCGCCTGCCGAAGCGGTAATCGCTTCGCTGAAAGTACGTCAGGAAGGCCGGAAATATCCGGCGGAAATCATTCCGGTGCGCCTTTCGGAAATCTATCAGATTAATGAGGCCTATGAGTGGGTGAGCCATGCGGTCAAGGAAGAACAGAAGGTGGACTTCCAAGGATTGGAATCGGACATCGCACATATGCAGCAGCTGGTAGATGGCGGAAAGATCGGGGCCAAGAAGAAAGAAATCTGGTTGGCACTGGGTATTACCCTGTGTGTCATTATGGCCAATGAGGTGGACGGCTTGGAATGGCGTACACTGATTGACGGTAACCGCGAGGCGCCGGTGTTGCTTCATGTGGCTTCCGGACAGTGGATAGACCCTATGAAACTGGTGTGGAGCCGTGTCAAAGCCGGTCAGCCGGTGCTGTTGGCGGAGGCTTATTCTGAATCGCTCAACCAAGACTAACAGGCGGAGACTGTATGGCAAATCCTATATTACAAGTAGAGAATCTGACCAAGTCGTTTGGCGATTTGGTATTGTTTGAAGATATTTCTTTCGGTTTGGCCGAAGGGCAGCGGGTGGGGCTGATTGCTAAAAACGGTACCGGAAAATCCACTCTCCTTTCTATTCTTTCGGGTAAGGAGGGGTATGACAGCGGCAAAATTTCTTTTCGCCGTGACCTTCGGGTGGGGTATCTGGAACAGGACCCGAAGTATCCCGAGGAACTGACGGTGCTGGAGGCGTGCTTCCATCATGGCAATGATACTGTGGAACTGATCAAGGAGTATGAGCACTGCATGGAAACGCCGGGACACCCGGGCTTGGATATGCTCCTGACGCGTATGGATCAGGAGAAGGCATGGGATTATGAGCAGAAGGCGAAGCAGATTCTGTCTCAGCTTAAAATCCGCGACTTTGACCAGCCGGTGAAGCAGCTTTCGGGCGGACAGCTCAAGCGGGTGGCGCTGGCCAATACGCTGATTACGGAACCGGATCTGTTGATCCTGGACGAGCCGACCAACCACCTGGATCTGGACATGACGGAGTGGCTCGAGGAGTATCTGCGCCGCACCAACCTGAGTTTGCTCATGGTGACGCACGACCGCTATTTCCTGGATCGGGTGTGCTCGGAAATCATGGAGATTGACAATCGCACGGCGTATCAGTATAAAGGTAATTACAGTTATTACCTGGAGAAACGCCAGGAACGCATGGAGGCCAAGACGGTGGAGATAGAACGGGCCAATAACCTGTATCGTACGGAGCTGGAATGGATGAGGCGCATGCCGCAGGCGCGCGGACATAAAGCGCGTTACCGCGAGGAGGCTTTCTACGAGCTGGAGAAGGTGGCTAAGCAACGCGTGAACCAGCAGAATGTGAAGCTGGATGTGAAGGCTTCGTATATCGGCAGCAAGATTTTTGAGGCGGATCATCTGTATAAGTCCTTCGGTGATCTGAAGATTCTGGATGATTTTTCTTACATCTTTTCGCGTTATGAGAAGATGGGTATTGTGGGTAATAACGGTACCGGCAAGTCTACGTTCATCAAGATTCTGATGGGAGAGGTGCAGCCGGATCGGGGTACGCTGGATATCGGCGAGACGGTGCGTTTTGGCTACTATTCGCAGGAGGGACTGCAGTTTGATGAGCAGATGAAGGTGATTGATGTGGTGCAGGACATCGCAGAGGTCATCGAGCTGGGCAACGGCAAGCGCCTCACGGCATCGCAGTTTCTGCAGCATTTTCTCTTCACGCCCGAAACGCAGCACAGCTATGTGTATAAGTTGAGCGGCGGAGAGCGCCGCCGGCTGTATCTGTGTACGGTGCTGATGAAGAATCCTAATTTCCTGGTACTCGACGAGCCTACCAATGACCTCGACATCGTGACCTTGAATGTGCTGGAAGAGTATCTGCAGAATTTCAAGGGCTGTGTGATTGTGGTGAGCCACGACCGCTATTTTATGGATAAGGTAGTGGATCATCTGATGGTGTTTAACGGTCAGGGTGATATCCGTGACTTCCCCGGCAATTATACGCAATACCGCGCGTGGAAGGAGGAGAAGGAACGGCAGGAGAAGGAGCGTGAGAAGAAGGAACGCGAGGCGGCCAAGCCGGTGGCGGATTCCCACACGCGTCCGGACACCGAGAAACGGAAACTGTCTTTCAAGGAGAAGCGGGAGTTTGAACAGCTGGAGCAGGAAATCCTGGAGCTGGAAACGGAGAAGGCGGAGCTGGAAGAGGCGCTCTGCAGCGGCACGCTCTCGGTAGAAGAACTTACCGAGAAGTCGAAACGCCTGCCGGTGCTCACCGACTTGATCGATGATAAGACGCTGCGCTGGCTGGAACTTTCGGAACTGGCGGGGTAATTCGCCGGCGGAGGCTTTTTCTGAATCTAAGATAGAGGTTGTACACCATGGCGAATCTGACCAATTATCACAGTCACAATTTGTTTTGTGACGGACGGGCGTGGATGGAGGATTTTGTGCGGTTTGCCCTGAGCCAGGGCTTTACGTCGTACGGATTCTCCAGTCACGCGCCCTTGCCTTTTCCCACGGCCTGGACCATGGAGTGGGACAGTATGGACGATTATCTCTCGGAGTTTGCCAGGCTTAAGGCGAAGTACGCTGGCCGCATCGAGCTCTATATCGGCCTGGAGATTGACTACCTGAATGAGGGGAGTCACCCGGCCACACCGCGTTTTCAGGCCTTGCCGCTCGACTATCGCATCGGTTCGGTGCATACGCTCTACGATGCCCGGGGCCAGTTGGTGGATATCGACACCACCGCGCCCAAGTTTGCCCGCCTGGTGCATGAGCATTTCTACGGCGACCTCGACGGCATAGTGCATCAGTACTACGAGCGCCTGCTTCGCATGGTGGAGCTGGGCGGTTTTGACATCGTGGGCCATGCCGACAAGATGCACTACAACGCTGCGTGCTACCGGCCCGGCCTGCTCGACGAGCCCTGGTACGACCGCCTGGTGCGCGGCTATTTTGCCGAGATAGCACAAAAAGGCTATCAGATGGAAATCAACACCAAGGCCTATCACGAACTCGGCACCTTCTTTCCCAACGAGCGCTATTTCTCCTACCTCAACGACCTGGGCATCCGGGTGCAGGTAAACAGCGACGCGCACTATCCCGACCTCATTAACAACAACCGCCCGGCAGCACTGCAGGCCTTATGGCGGGCAGGCTACCGGGCGGTGATGGAGTTGCACCACGGAGCGTGGTGCGAAGTGCCTATTTCTTTTTAAGCAGGAACTCGTCGATGGCTTTCTGGTAAGTAGCCTTATCGGCGGCTCCGCGAAACAGTTGCGGGGCTTCGTCCTGCGGAATGAAGACAAACAGGGGGATGCTGGTGGCCTGGAACAAGGCGGCCAGCTCTTTTTCCTGATCCACATTCACTTTATAAATCACAATCTTTCCGGCATATTCCTGGGCCAGTTCCCGGAGGATAGGCGCCACCTGGCGGCAGGGGCCGCACCAGTTGGCATACAGGTCGATGATGGCGGGCTTATCTCCTTTGTATTTCCATTCATCGGTCTGCTCGGTATAGTCAAACACCTTCTCGATAAACAGTTGTTTGTTCATCGGAATTACTTCTCCGTCTGTGGCCTTTTGGGCAAAGATGCTGAGGGACATCAGCATCAGCAAGGCGAGGGCAGTACAGGTTCTTTTCATACTTCGTGGTTGTTTTTACAGTTTTTTTTATTCTATTCGGCCGGGCTCATGATTCACTCGGCCAGGGTCAGTTCGCGGATGATGTGGGAGGCTCCGGCATACTTCTCAATGATGAAGAGGGTATAGCGGATGTCTACACAAGCGGCACGCTGGGAAGAGGGACGGAAGGCAATGTCGCCCGTCAGCCCTTCGTAGTTGCGGTCAAAACCGGTACCGATGAGTTCTCCCTTGGCATTAAATACCGGGCTGCCTGAATTTCCGCCAGTATTATCTGTGTCTACGATGAAGCACACGGGCATTTGTCCGTCGGGCAAGGCATAGCGGCCGTAATCCTTTACTTCATACAGTTTTTTCAGTTTATCCGGTATCACAAATTCCCAGTTGTCAGGGTCTTCTTTTTCCATGGCTCCATCGAGGGTTGTATAATATTGGTACACCACACCGTCTGCCGGTTCGTAAGAACGCACCTTGCCATAGGTGAGGCGCAGGGTGGAGTTGGCATCCGGATAGATCGGTGTGCCATGGGCCTGTTTCAGTTCCATCATGCCTTTTACCCATGTTTTGTGAGCGGCATTGTAGTTCTTATTGGCTTCCATCATAGCCAGGGCAGTCTGCAGTAGTCCGTCGGTAATGGAATATTTGAAGAGTACCATCCAGTCGGTTTTCAGTTTCAAGAGTTTCGGTTTGCGGATGAAATCGTCAAAACGCTGGCGGCTGCCAAAGATGGAGTAGTCAAAACAGGCATCCACAAAGGCATCGCTGTTGCCTCTGAAGCGTTTATCTATCACCTGGAAGATACCGATGCGGCTTTCAGCCGGAATGTAATCCATGTAAGTGCGCAGCATCTGTTTGGCCACTTTGCGTTCCACCTCAGGGAAAGGTACAGACTCAAAATAGCGTTCCGCTTCCTGTTTCAGTTCGTTCGTAGCATCGGCCACGGCCTTCTTGTCTTTGGTCTTCAGAGCGGATACCAGCTTGGCAGTATTGGGGATACGCATAAAGTCCAGTCCAGTGACCAGGGCTTCCTGGATGGCCTGCTGATGATAGAGTGCCGGACGGCGTTGTTTCACAATCTGCTGAATCTGTTCGAATGCTTGCTGATAGGCCGGATCACCCAGTTCCTGTCCGCGTTTCAGCAGAGCTTCCTGCTGAGCCCGTTTGGTGTCGAGCACCTTGAGACGTACCAGTCCCTCGTTCATGCCGATGGCATTCTTCCAATAGTTGGCCGATGAAGCATACTTGCTGGCATAATGGATGCGTACGGCATCGTCCTTGAGCATTTCTTCCATCAGCACCTTCTGGCGGGCATCGCGCACATGATGACGCATAAAATTGGTGGTCTGCATGCGTTCTTCCACTTCATCGGCAATCATATACCGCCAGTTCCGTCCGGGAAATCCCATGACAAAGGCAAAGTCTCCTTCTTTATAACCAGCCAAGCTGATGGTGAGGTGTTTCTTGACTTTGAGCGGCACATTCTGCGGACTGTATTCCGCCGGTTGTCCGTCGGGAGCTGCGTAGATGCGGAACAGCGAGAAGTCGCCCGTGTGGCGGGGCCACATCCAGTTGTCGGTATCGGCACCGAACTTTCCGATAGAAGAAGGGGGAGCTCCCACCATGCGGATATCGCTGTATTCCGTCTTGATGAACAGATAATAGCGGTTGCCGCCGTAGAAGGCTTTCAGTTCCAGTTTCCGTCCGGGTGTCATGGCTATCTTTTCCGTTTCGGCAAAGCGTTTGGCCACTTTATCCAGGTATTTCGGCGAGAGGTAGTTGGTGCCTTGTGGATCTTCATCTTTTTTCAGTTGCTGCTGCACATAATCCGTTACGTCCAGAATGCGGTCAATGTAGGTAATGGTCAGTCCCTTGCAAGGCAGTTCCTCGCTGCGGTTCATGGCCCAGAAGCCATGTGTCAGATAATCATGTTCCACCGAACTGTGTTGCTGGATGGCACCATATCCGCAGTGGTGATTAGTCAGTACCAGTCCTTCGCTGGAAATCACTTCCCCTGTACAGCCTCTGCCAAAGTGCACCACGGCATCTTTTAGGGCAATGCCTTGCGGGTCATAAATCTGGTTGACGGGAATCAGCAGGCCTAATTCCTTCATGGCCACCTCATTCTGCTTTTGCAGATCGGTGAGCATCCACATCCCTTCATCGGCCGAGGCCAGTAAAGAAGAGGTGGCTAATAGGGCAGTAAGAAATAATTTTTTCATGCTCTTTATTATTTGGTATGATGTTAGACGACAAAGATACTATTTTTTTTGAATTGTGCGGAAGGATGAGGTCTTTTTAGACGGGAATGTTGACCCGCTATTTGTCATTTTGTCAGTTGCTGTCAGTTTTTATCTGCCAAAGGAGTCACGAAAGACCGGCTTTCAGGGTTTGGCACGCTTTTCGCAAGAAATTGAATGCTGGCGTAAGGCAGCAGAAAACAGAAAATAAAGTAAAACAAATAAAAATAAAAAGACTATGAACATTAAACCATTGGCAGACAGAGTACTGATACTCCCTGCACCTGCAGAAGAAAAAACGATCGGCGGTATCATCATTCCGGATACAGCGAAAGAAAAACCTTTGAAAGGTGAAGTTGTGGCAGTAGGTCACGGAACAAAGGACGAAGAAATGGTTCTGAACGTGGGTGATACTGTGCTTTATGGCAAGTATGCTGGTACGGAACTCGATGTAGAAGGCACCAAGTACCTGATTATGCGTCAGAGCGATGTTCTCGCTGTGTTGGGATAAATAAACTCATAAGTAGAACTTTTTAAAATTATTACACTATTATGGCTAAAGAAATTTTATTCAATATAGATGCCCGTGACCAATTGAAGAAGGGTATTGATACCTTGGCAAATGCAGTGAAAGTAACCCTGGGCCCGAAAGGACGTAACGTAATTATCGAAAAGAAATTCGGTGCACCGCACATTACGAAAGATGGTGTGACTGTGGCTAAGGAAGTGGAACTGGCAGATGCTTACCAGAATACAGGTGCGCAGCTGGTAAAGGAAGTGGCTTCCAAGACCGGTGATGATGCGGGCGACGGTACTACAACAGCTACCGTATTGGCTCAGGCTATCGTGGCAGAAGGCTTGAAGAATGTGACTGCCGGTGCTAGCCCGATGGATATCAAACGCGGTATTGATAAGGCTGTGGCTAAGGTGGTAGAATCTATCAAGGCTCAGTCTGAAACCGTAGGCGATAACTACGATAAGATTGAACAGGTGGGTACTGTTTCTGCTAACAATGACCCGGTAATCGGTAAGCTGATTGCAGACGCTATGCGTAAGGTTTCTAAGGATGGTGTCATCACTATCGAAGAAGCCAAGGGTACAGATACTACCATCGGTGTAGTAGAAGGTATGCAGTTTGACCGCGGTTATCTGTCGGCTTATTTCGTAACCAACACGGAAAAGATGGAATGCGAAATGGAAAAACCGTATATCCTGATTTATGACAAGAAAATTTCTAACTTGAAGGATTTCTTGCCTATTCTGGAACCGGCTGTACAGACTGGCCGTCCGTTGTTGGTAATTGCAGAAGATGTAGACAGCGAAGCTTTGACTACGCTGGTTGTGAACCGTCTGCGTTCTCAGTTGAAGATCTGTGCTGTGAAGGCTCCGGGCTTCGGCGATCGCCGCAAGGAAATGCTGGAAGATATTGCCGTGTTGACCGGTGGTGTGGTAATCAGCGAAGAAAAGGGTCTGAAACTGGAACAGGCTACTATCGAAATGCTGGGTACTGCTGATAAGGTAACGGTTTCTAAGGATAATACCACTATCGTAAACGGTGCCGGTGATAAGGAAAACATCAAGGAACGTTGCGAACAGATCAAGGCTCAGATCGCTGCTACGAAGTCTGACTATGATAAGGAAAAACTTCAGGAACGTCTGGCTAAGCTCTCTGGCGGTGTAGCTGTACTGTATGTTGGTGCTGCTTCTGAAGTGGAAATGAAGGAAAAGAAAGACCGTGTAGATGATGCTTTGCGTGCTACGCGTGCGGCTATCGAAGAAGGTATCGTACCGGGCGGTGGTGTAACTTACATCCGTGCACTGGAATGCCTGGAAGGTTTGGAAGGCGACAATGCTGATGAAACAACAGGTATCCACATCATTAAGCGTGCCATCGAAGAACCCCTCCGTCAGATTTGTGCCAATGCAGGTAAGGAAGGTGCTGTTGTGGTTCAGAAAGTACGCGAAGGTAAGGGTGACTTCGGTTATAATGCCCGTACGGATGTGTATGAAAACCTGCATGCTGCCGGTGTAGTAGATCCTGCTAAGGTAACGCGTGTAGCTTTGGAAAATGCGGCTTCTATTGCCGGTATGTTCCTGACTACGGAATGTGTCATCGTAGAAAAGAAGGAAGACAAGCCTGAAATGCCGATGAACCCGG
>Escalade_p1__coassemble_646_pt1 | contig 24705 bp, 26 predicted proteins | sample Escalade_p1__metabat2_low_PE_015 | metagenome-assembled genome bin Escalade_p1
GATGCGGAAATAGCTCAGTTGGTAGAGCATAACCTTGCCAAGGTTAGGGTCGCGAGTTCGAGTCTCGTTTTCCGCTCTTCAAAAAAGAGAGTATTGATTCAAAAAAGAGAGTATTGATTCAATACTCTCTTTTTTTATACTATCCAGACTAGATGCTCTTTTTTTATCGTTGAGTAGGAATTGTAAATTCCAGCCAATCGTATTCCTGTCCGGATTCATCCGTTACAGACAAGCGGAATACAACTTCTCCTTCATGTATTTTTTTGCCAGCATGTACAGTGGCGGTATATTTGATGCCGATGTGTGAGGGAATTTGTTCCACCATAATGGAAGGAGAGATGCTGATTCGCTTCATACCGCTAGTTTCAGCTATAAAGGGAATCACATTATAGGCAGTTTTCTGTCCTTCATTTCATGATTTCAAATATAATTCTGCAGTTTTCTTGAGATTGGATTATTTGGTCATTGTTGTCATCCAGGTAGCGTACATTATGTATAGCTTTTCTAAAGCAGCAGAAAGAGGTGCTGTTTGGATGGAAGGTGTTGGATTCATTTTTTTACACTTTTGTTTTTTGGGGTGGTAGCTGCATGTCCGATAGCAGCGCCCGCTACAGTGCCAAGGATTGTTCCGATGGCAGATCCTCTATAGCCACCTTCCCATCCGCCATAGCCGTCTCCAAGCAATCCTCCGATGGCATTTCCCAAAGTCCCTCCAATGGTGGCACCCGTCATAATGCCATCAGTTTGTCTGCTGGTAATTTTTCCAGTTCCACAGGAAGACGCCAGCAGTGTAAGAGTCAGTATGCCTAGAATAAAACGTTTCATTAGCTATTGTTCTAAGATTATTCTTTGGGATGTTCCAGCCACCAGTCAATTAACTTTCTGGCTATGCTCAATTTGCGGGGGATTTCAGGTAAGTTATCTTTGGTGAAAAAAGCTGCTTCTTTGAGTTCTTCATCTTGTAGCTTTAGCTCCCCGCTGTCATAATCGGCTATAAATCCAACCATTAGTCCGCTAGGATAAGGCCAAGGTTGGCTTCCAAAGTAGGTAATGTTTTTGATACGGAGTTTAGTCTCTTCCCATACTTCACGTTCTACACATTGTTCCAGGGTTTCTCCAGCTTCTAGAAAACCGGCTACCAATCCATGAAATGTGCCTTTGAAATTTCTGGCGCGGACTAATAGTATTTCCTCTCCTCTGCGTATCAGTACGATTATCGCTGTCGAAATGGGGGGATACATTTCATGATTGCATAGCGTGCATTTCTTCATAATGGGGGTTTGTTGTACCATCGCTGTGCCACATACAGGGCAGAATTGGCTATGGCTATCCCAATAAAGGATCTGATAGGCTTTTCCGGCTGTCTGATAGTCTGGCAAGGTGAGGACATCATAGGATGCTCTCAGTCCTATCATTTTCCAGTGTCCGTCTTCTTCTATAATTTCATCAGCAGCAATGGTTTGTACTTCTCTTCCATCCGCAAAGCTAACCGTTTGAATATGTTTTTCTTGAAAACTGAATTCCGGTAATTCTCCTCCCAACGGGATGCGCAGTGTGACATCATTTTCTTTCTTGACCAGTAGTTGATCTTTATAGAAAACAAATACCTGTAAATTTTCGATAATTTCCATTAGCAAGTCCTCCCTTATGCCATATCGGCTGCGCTAAATGATAAAGGCAGAAGTTGGCCTACATTTTTTAATTCATAAATACCTTCTGTGCCGATGAGTAAAATGCGCATCGGATGATTGAAGCGGCTTTCAGTCTCTAGCATCACTTGCCTGCAGGCACCGCAAGGGGGAATAGGCTGCGAAAGAAAATCACCGTGTTCATTGCGCGCAGCAATAGCCAAAGTTTCTACTGGCTGGTCCGGGTATTGTGAATTGGCATAAAACAAAGTGGTTCGTTCGGCACAAAGACCTGACGGGTAAGCAGCATTTTCCTGATTGCTGCCAGATATAAGAAGTCCGTTTTCAAGGCGGGCTGCTGCTCCTACAGAGAAGTGGGAATAAGGGGCATAACTACGATAAGTGGCGCTGCGTGCAGCATCTACCAGTTCACGGTCGGCCATACTTAATTCATCATACTGATAAATATCAATACTGATTTTAATGTCTAACTTTTTCATAGGCGAGAACAGAACATGTAATTAATGTTACAAAGATAGGAAAGGAATTGGTATTTTCAATTCTTTTATTCAATTTTGTATCGTATTCAAACCTATTATTGCATGAAATATTTTTCAAGACTGATTACTTTATGGGTGTGTCTGCTGGTTTCCTGTGTGCTGCAGGCTCAGCGTAGAAATGCTACTTATAACGCTTATATCAAGCAATATGCTCCTCTGGCAGTAGAACAGATGAAGCAATATAAAGTTCCCGCTAGTATAACCTTGGCGCAAGGTCTCCTTGAAAGTGGAGCTGGTCGAAGCCAATTGGCGCGTAAGAGCAACAATCATTTTGGTATAAAATGTCACCGTACTTGGCGTGGACGCAAGGTTTATTATGATGACGATGCCAAGGGGGAATGTTTTCGTGCTTATCGTCATCCAAAAGATTCTTATGAAGACCATTCATTGTTTCTGAAAAACGGACCCCGGTATGCTTTTTTATTTAAATTGAAAATTACTGATTATAAAGGGTGGGCGCGCGGTTTGAAAAAGGCCGGCTATGCCACGGATCCGTCGTATGCCAATCGTCTGATTACCATTATTGAAGACTATGACTTATATAAATATGATGCGCAGGGATTGAGTAAGCGCGCTGCCCGTCGTTGGGAGAAATTAATCAAGAAAAAACCGTGGTTAGTCAACCCGCATCAGGTATATCTGGCCAATGGCTTGGCTTATATTGTGGCACGAGATGGTGATGAATTCCAAGTATTGGGCAAGGAATTTGATATTAGTTGGAAAAAGCTGGTGAAATATAATGATTTGCACCGTGATTATACATTGGAAAGTGGAGATATCATTTACCTGAAAGAAAAACGTAAGAAGGCGGATAAAAAATATTCTTATTGTATTGTGCGGGATGGAGATTCCATGCATACGATATCACAGCGTTATGGTATTCGTCTGAAAAATCTCTATAAGATGAATCGTAAGGATGCAGAATATGTGCCCGAAGTAGGTGATCGTCTAAGGTTACGTTGATGTGCTTTGCAGGTTTGTGCAGGTGCGATATTTTTTGTATCTTTGCCATCGTTTTATACAAATAGGTATTTATCAATTAAAATAATCGAAGGAAGAAAGAGACATGATTACAGCTTCTAACGTATCGGTACAGTTCGGTAAACGAGTGTTGTTTAATGACGTAAACTTAAAGTTTACGAGTGGTAACTGCTATGGTGTCATTGGTGCCAATGGCGCTGGAAAGTCTACTTTTCTGCGTACCATTTCCGGTGAGCTGGAGCCCACCACCGGTTCTATCACCTTGGGCCCAGGTGAACGTCTGTCTGTATTGAGCCAGGACCACTTTAAGTGGGATGCTTACACGGTGATGGATACCGTATTGATGGGTCATACTGTGTTGTGGGACATAATGAAGCAGCGTGAGGAGTTGTATGCCAAGGAAGATTTCACGGATGAAGATGGCATGAAGGTGTCTGAATTGGAGGAAAAATTTGCGGAGTTAGACGGATGGAATGCGGAAAGTGATGCAGCTGCACTTTTGAGCGGCTTAGGTATCAAGGAAGATAAGCATTATGTGCTGATGGGTGACCTGAATAATAAAGAGAAGGTTCGTGTGATGTTGGCACAGGCTTTGTATGGTAATCCGGATAATTTGTTGCTTGACGAGCCGACCAATGACTTGGATATGGAAACAGTGACTTGGTTGGAAGAATATCTTTCTAATTTCGAACATACCGTATTGGTGGTGAGTCATGACCGTCACTTCTTGGATTCTGTATGTACGCATACCATCGATATAGATTATGGTAAAATCAATCTGTTCGCAGGTAATTATAGTTTTTGGTATGAATCCAGCCAATTAGCTCTCCGTCAGCAGCAGAATCAAAAGGCTAAGGCTGAAGAAAAACGGAAGGAGTTGGAGGAATTTATCCGCCGATTTAGTGCCAATGTAGCGAAGAGTAAGCAGACTACTAGTCGTAAGAAGATGTTGGAAAAACTGAATGTGGAAGAAATCAAGCCTTCTTCTCGTAAATATCCGGGTATTATCTTTACGCCGGAACGGGAGCCGGGTAATCAGATTCTGGAGGTTTCTGGGTTGACCAAGACTTTGGAAGATGGTACTGTATTGTTCCGGGATGTAAACTTTAATGTAGAGAAGGGTGATAAGGTGGTATTTCTTTCACACGATCCTCGTGCCATGACTGCTCTTTTTGAGATTATTAATGGTAATATGAAACCAGATGCCGGTCATTTTAACTGGGGAGTAACTATCACTACGGCTTATCTGCCTCTTGATAACACAGAGTTTTTTAATACTGACTTGAATCTGGTGGATTGGTTGAGTCAGTTTGGTCCGGGTAATGAGGTAGAAATGAAGAGTTTCCTGGGACGTATGTTGTTCTCTGGTGAGGAGGTGCTGAAAAAAGCCAGCGTTCTTTCGGGAGGTGAAAAAATGCGTTGTATGATTGCTCGTATGCAAATGCGTAATGCTAACTGCTTGATTCTGGATACTCCGACTAACCACCTTGATTTGGAATCTATTCAGGCGTTTAATAATAACTTGAAGACTTATAAGGGGAATGTACTTTTCTCATCCCATGACCATGAGTTTATTCAGACAGTGGCAAATCGCATCATAGAGTTGACTCCGAACGGCATTATCGACAAGATGATGGAGTATGATGAATATATCACTTCTGACCACATTAAGGAATTGAGAGCTCGCATGTATGGCGATCATTGATTCTGAAGGCGGATATTCTATAAAAAGACAGGAGGATGTGTCATTGACACATCCTCCTGTCTTTTTATAGAAGTGTTTGAAATTATATATAATAGACTTGTTTATCGGTAGATTAATTTACTGGGACTATCACCGAAGAGATCATCACCGAGTGTTGTCAGCAAACGGCTGGTAGCTACTACTTGGTGCAGGTGTTGGCATCCCATGAAGGCTCCGTATTCTATAGCAGTTAGTCCGGCGGGTAGTTCCAATGTACCAGACAAGCGGACGCATCCACTGAAAGCCCGTTGTCCTATGCTCTTTAAATTTTTGGGAAGCTGGATATTCAGTAGATATTTTTTCTGTGTAAAGGTATAGGCAGGAATGTTGGTAGCATTGCAGTTGGCTAGGTTTACCGAGACCAGATTAGGCATGAAATCTCTTATCAATTTAAAATCAGCTTCATCCAGTTTGCCTTCTATGGTCAGGAAATTTACGTCGCGGGGGTGAATGCCTTTTTGAAGTAATTCATCGGCTAAGTTGCTCAGCTGAGCAATTTGAATCGTAACATCCAATGGCTCGCTTTCCAGAAAAGCAAATCCATTCCAGCGGTCTTTATTCCGGTAACTATCTCGGCTGCCAGGCTGAATGAAAATAGCTGTAATACTGTCTGCCAGTGCTTCAGGTAGCAGGTTGGGCGCACTTTTTTTCCGAATTTCGCAGATTTTCAGCTGTGAGCATCCTTTAAAAGCTCCGTCTTCAATGTTTTTGATTTTTTCGGAAAGAATTACATGCTGCAAGGAGCTTTTACCTACATAAGTACTGTCAGTTAATTTTTTGCAGAAGGCAAAGGCAGGTATGCAATTAGGGGGGTATACATAAAAACCGTCTCCGTGGGTACCGTTTTTTCCGGCATAGGCACTGATGGAGACATTAGAAAGGTCGAGTACCTGCAGGTTGTTGAATTCATCGCGTAGGTGTCGGAAATCAATTGTATTAATCTTTCCCGCCAAGGTCAGATGGGTAATCTGGTTGGCTTCTTCTTCTGTCATCAGCTCAACTAATGTGCCGGCTTTAGCTACATGATAGGTCTTTTTTACTTGAGCCGGTAGGCTCAGCATCAAGCTGAGTCCGGCGGCTGTGAGTAGTATTCTTTTTAAATTCATATCAGTTTTTTTATATTTTACTCAAATATAAAAAGATTGTTTCTGATAGAGTTTGAATCCGGAAGACATTTGTTACTTATTAATATTTTTTTTAATAATCTTAAGCGGCTTCTGTTATCAGTGTCTCCTTAAATCTTTCCCAATATCTTATCCATGACCCAGTTGGTTAGAGTAGCACTTTCTCCGTCACAGGTACAAACCGATTTACCCAGTAGATGATCTACCACTGCCTGAATCAGCGGTTGTTGTACATAAATAGGATTTTCTACCAAGATCTCTTCTCGTCCACGTTCTGTATGGAGAGCAATGGGTTCATAGGTAAATACTGAGAAGCAAATCATTCCCCGGTCTCCGATGATTTCTATGCGGTCTTCCCGAGCTGATTCGTGAGCTACAAAACACCATGAACCGCTGCCAACTAAACCGTTGTCAAACTGGAAACAGGCGCTTAAAGTATCTTCTGCAGGATATAGTCCACCTCGGTTGCTTTTATAGCCGCTGGCTTCGAGAATACAACCAAAGATTTCTTGTAACAAGTCTATCTGGTGGGGAGCCAAATCGTAGAAATACCCTCCGCCGGCTATGTCTGGTTGTACGCGCCAGGGTAAATGTTCGGAGTTGTAGTCAAGATTGCGTGGGGGTTGGGCAAATCGGATCTGGATATTGATAACTTGTCCTATAGAGCCCTTTTCTACGAGTTCTTTTACCTTTAAGAAATACGGAAGATAGCGGCGGTAGTAAGCTACAAAGCATGGTACGCCAGTTTCTTGTGATATGCGGTTAATACGGCAGCATTCCTCATAGGTAACTGCCATAGGTTTTTCGATATACACCGGTTTCCCGGCTTTCATAGCTAAAATAGCATAGGTAGCATGAGAGGAGGGAGGGGTAGCAATATATACAGCATTGACTTCTGAATCATTGACTAGTTCTTCTGCATCATCATACCATCTGGCGATGCCACGTTCTTCAGCGTATTGACGCGCTTTATCACCATCGCGGCTCATAACAGCTACCACTTCAGAATTTTGTATTTTCTGGAAGGCTGGACCGCTTTTGTATTTGGTTACCTCACCGCAACCGATAAATCCCCATTTTATGATTTTATGTTCACTCACTTGTTACCTCGCTTTCTTGTTAGTTATGTGTTAGTTCTTACCCTCGTCTTCTTCGTCATTCTCTTCAAAATCAAAATCGAAATCGAAGTCATCCATGAATTCAGGCATAGTAAATTCTTCCAGGCTTCGCCGGTCTTTCTTAGTGGGTCTTCCTGTACCTTTGGCACGATTTACAAATCCGCTGATGCGGCTCATTTCCAGCAATTCATATTGATCGGGTGTGGTTATATTTTCCATCACATCGGCTACCAATTTAGCTCCTACTCTTTTTTCAATAGGCTGTAGCACTTTGAAAGAGTAGGTAATAGGTGGTTTTCGCACCTGTACCACATCGCCAGGCTTTACTGTTCGAGCGGCTTTAGCTTGAGCTCCGTTGATGCTGATTCGTCCCTTTTTGCAGGCATCAGCAGCTATGGTGCGCGTTTTGAATATTCGTACCGCCCACATCCATTTGTCAATTCTCGCTTCGTTCATGCTGAATTTATTTTTTATTAAATTGGTTCATGGTGATATTGATACCTGCCAGGCAGAAACTTTTTACAATTTCTCCGGCTGTTTTCAGACGTTCTTCCATGGTTTTCCAATCTTCTTCGCTGAAGTGTCCCAATACGAAGTCTACCTGTCCGCCTTTTGGAAAATCATTACCGATTCCAAAACGTAATCGGGCATAATTCTGAGTGCCCAAGGTAGCAGCTATATGTTTTAGTCCGTTATGTCCTGCATCACTGCCTTTTCCTTTCAGGCGCAAGGTTCCGAAGGGGAGTGCCAAGTCATCCACTACAATGAGTACATTCTCCAGAGGAATATTTTCCTTTTGCATCCAGTAGCGCACAGCATTTCCACTGAGATTCATGTAAGTGGACGGTTTCAGCAGAAATAACTGTCGTCCTTTCACCGAACACTGGCTTACAAATCCGTATCGTTTGTCATCAAAGGTGGCACCCAGTTCTTTGGCCAGTGCATCTACAACCATAAATCCGATGTTGTGTCGGGTTTCATGGTATTCCGGACCGATATTTCCTAAGCCTACGATTAAATATTTCACGTTACTTTCGTTTTAAAATGAAAAAAAACGCGGATTACCGTGGACCCATCACCGATTGAAACAATCTGCGAATGTGCCGCGTTAATCCGCGTTCGTTATAAAAAATGTTTAGATGCTTATCATTAGTTGTTAGCGGCAGCAGCTGCAGCACCTCTAGCGGCACGAGTCAGCTTAACAGCGCAAACCACAGCTTCTTTAGCGTTCAGCAGTTCCAAACCTTCGAAGTTCAATTCGCCAACCTTAACAGTCTTACCCAGACCCAGGTGAGAAACGTTTACAATCAGTCTTTCAGGAATAACATTGTATAAAGCTTTCACTTTCAATTTACGCATCTGGAGAGCCAATTTACCACCGGCTTTTACACCTTCAGCTAAACCTTCCAACTGAACCGGAACTTCCATAACGATAGGTTTTGCATCATCAATTTGGTAGAAGTCTACGTGCAGGATGGTATCTTTTACCGGGTGGAATTGGATATCCTTCATGATAGCTTTTACTTCTTTGCCATCGATGTTCAGATTAACTACATAGATGTGCGGAGTGTAAACCAAGTTACGCAGACCGTCTGCAGTTACAGTGAAGTGTACGTTTTCGCCAGCACCATACAGTACGCAAGGTACACCGTTGTTTTTACGAATAGCTTTCAAAGCCTTAGCTTGTTCAGAAGAACGTTCTGCAATAGTTCTTGCAGTTCCTTTAATGTCAATACTTCTCATTTTTTTTAAAAATTTGTGTTACTCTAAATTAAGTATATTCTTTTGCTTAATTCACCATCACACGTCGGGCCGTGCCCATACGATGCTGCAAAAAAGCGGTTGCAAAATTACAGTTTATTTTTGAAAGTTCAAAGAATTACTGCTTAAAACTTAAAAATCAATATCGATTTTGATTTCTTCATCCAATGGAGTTGATGAAACCATATCATTTTCTGCATTATTTTTCTGATCGGCGTTTGTGGAGCCTTGCTCATCCTCTATAAAATGAATGGCTTGCTGCAAACCGTGCATAAATTTATCAAAATCTTCTTTATAAAGGAATATTTTATGTTTTTCAAAGCTTACTTGGGATTCCTCACCTTCACCTGTTATGATTTTCTTACTTTCAGTAATCGCTAGAAACATTTCATCCTTGCGATTCTTTTTCACATCTAAATAATAGATACGTTTACCTGCTTTAATGGATTGGGAGAATACAATCTCCTTGTCATTCATGTCCACACTGTTTTTCTTCTTAAAATCTTCCATGTTATAAGGTCGTTATTAAATAATGGCCAAAATTGACGATTTTTTTTTAACTGCCAAAAGAAAAAGCTAGGAAATAGCCCTTTTCTTTGAAAAAAAAATCAGTTATTAGTGAAAAAGTCGCCGAAAATGTCTACTTTTGTGCCGTTAAACTATTACTATTATATGTTGCATTATGATTAACAGAGTTCTTATTCGTCTTAAGATTATACAAATTGTATATGCTTATTATCAGAACGGCAGTAAAAATCTAGACTCAGCGGAGAAAGAATTGTTTTTTAGCCTGTCTAAGGCATATGATCTTTACAATTACCTGCTCATGCTGATGATTGCTTTGACGAACTATGCGCAAAAGCGTATTGATGTTGCCAAATCTAAGTTAGCTCCTACACCGGAGGAGAAGTGTCCGAACATGAAATTTGTGGAAAACAAGTTCATAGCCCAGTTGGAGGTGAACAAGATGCTGCATGATTTTGTAGCCAATCAGAAACGTTCCTGGGAGAATGATGAAGATTTTGTGAAATCTCTTTTTGAGAAAATAGCCGCTTCGGATATATATAAAGAATATATGGCTTCGGCAGAAAGTTCTTATGAAGCAGATCGTGAATTGTGGCGCAAACTCTACAAAACCTTTATCTTTAATAATCCTGAGCTCGATGCTTTGTTGGAAGACCAAAGCTTGTATTGGAATGATGACAAAGAAATAGTAGATACTTTTGTCCTGAAAACCATTAAACGCTTTGATGCTAAAAATGGGGCTGCACAAGAGTTGTTGCCTGAATTTAAGGATGATGAGGATCGTGAATTTGCCCGTCGTTTGTTCAGAAGAACCATTCTCAATAGTGACTATTATCGCCATCTTATCAGTGAGAATACTCGCAACTGGGATTTAGACCGTGTGGCTTTCATGGATGTGATCATCATGCAATGTGCATTAGCTGAAATTTTGAGTTTTCCTAATATTCCTATCAGTGTAACTCTTAATGAGTTTGTTGATATTGCTAAGGTATATAGTACGCTCAAAAGCGGAAGTTTTGTCAATGGTACACTTGATGGAATTGTTAAGGTATTAAAAAAAGAAGGCAAGTTAACAAAAAACTGATACCTTTGCTCCATATCAAATTAACATCCTATAAAATTGTATTTTTATGAATTTAATGACTTTAGTTTTTTGGCAAGCTGCTCCTATGGGTGCGCAAAACGGTAGTATGATGTGGATTATGCTGATTGCCATGTTTGCCATCATGTATTTTTTCATGATTCGTCCGCAGAACAAGAAGCAGAAAGAAATAGCCAATTTCCGTAAGGCTCTTCAGGTAAATCAACGTGTGATTACAGCAGGAGGTATCTATGGCATTATTAAAGAAGTGAATGATACTGATGTGGTATTGGAAATTGCTCATAATGTCCGGATTAATATCGACAAGAATTCTATCTACGCAGCTGCTAATGATGCGAACAGCAGTCAGGCTGCTAAATAAATAGGAAAGGAGAGCCTATGCTCGACCAGGCTAATTTAAAACGGACTTTGACTCAAGTCCGGATGCGTATAAAGGACTTTCTGCTCTCTGATAAGAGTAGAGAGTTCTTTGTTTTTTTGTTTTTTTTCTTCATAGCTAGTGGATTCTGGTTGTTGCAGACCTTGAACAATGATTATGAAACGGAGTTTACGATGCCTATACGCTTGAAGGGAGTCCCTAACGATGTGGTGCTTATTTCAGAACCGGCTTCAGAAGTCAGCATCCGTGTAAAAGATAAAGGTACAGTCTTGCTTAACTACATGTTAGGAAAAAGTTTTTATCCTTTAGTTCTTGATTTCCAAGATTATAAGGGAGATGGTAATCATGTACGGATAGATGCATCTGACTTTCAGAAAAAAATACAGATGCAGCTGAATGCGTCCACTCAACTTATTTACACTAAACCCGATACATTGGAATATTATTATTCTGCAGGAGAAGCCAAGCGTGTGCCTGTTCGTTTGGAAGGGAAGGTTCGTGCAGCTCGTCAGTATTATCTGGCAGATACGATTTTCAAGCCCGATTCGGTACTGGTTTACGCTTCGAAAGAAAGTTTGCAGTTTATAGATGAGGTGTATACAGAGCCTGTTTCGGTATCGGATATATCGGATACACTTCGGCAGCAGGTATTGTTGACTGCCTCTAAAGGTGTTAAGTTAGTGCCTTCATCGGTTCAGTTGGAGTTGCCGGTTGATATCTATGCAGAGAAAACGGTAGAGGTACCTATTGAGGGGGTTAACTTTCCTGCCGGTAAGGTTTTGCGTACATTTCCTTCTAAGGTGAAAATCACGTTTCAGGTTGGGATGAGCCGTTTTCGTCAGATTACGGCTAATGATTTTCATCTCTTAGTGTCATATGAAGAATTGATGGAATCTGACTCTGAAAAATATAGGATTCGCTTGAAGCGTGTACCGGAAGATGTCTCACAAGTAAGGATTCAGCCGGAAGAAGTGGATTTTTTAATAGAACAAATAACTATACCTGATGGGGATTAAGATAGGAATAACTGGAGGAATAGGAAGTGGAAAGAGTGTGGTAGCTCATTTGCTTGCCGTATTAGGCGTACCTGTCTATGTATCAGATGAAGAAACCCGTGGACTGATGGTGCGTGATACTGCTATCCGTAAAGGACTAGTCGATCTGCTTGGAGAAGCTGTCTATCAGCAGAATGCCTTGAATAAGCCATTGCTGGCATCATATCTGTTTGCTTCAGAGGAGCATGCACGTCAAGTCAATGCCATAGTGCATCCTCGTGTTAAGGAAGATTTTCATCGTTGGGTTCGTCAGCATCAGCCGTTACATGCATTGGTAGGTATTGAATCGGCCATTCTGTTGGAAGCCGGTTTTGCTGCCGAAGTAGATTATGTGGTGATGGTATATGCACCGTTGGAAATACGCATAGCGCGTGCCATGAAGCGTGATGCCGCAGATCGTGCAGCTGTAGAACGGCGCATTCAATGTCAGATGGATGATGAAAAAAAACGTGCTTTGGCCGATTTTGTGATTGTTAATGATGGGAAGCAACCTCTTTTGCCTCAAGTGCTCGACTTGGTGCGAAAACTCTCATTCTAAATTTTGTATTCTGTTTTTCAAGCATTATCTTTGTTGCCCGAAAATTATACTAATTAAGTATTAAACTGATTATATTATGTTGAAGACTATTTTATCGATTGCCGGAAAGCCGGGACTTTATAAGTTGGTATCACAAGGTAAAAACATGTTGATTGTAGAATCGCTGATTGACAAAAAGCGTTTTCCTGCTTATGGTAATGAAAAGATTATTTCTTTAGGCGATATTGCCATGTATACCGATGCGGAAGATGTGCCTTTAAAGGAGGTGCTGATTTCCATGAAGCAGAAAGAAAACGGAGCAGTCGTAACAATGGATTGGAAAAAAGCCAGTGCAGAAGACTTGCGTGCTTACTTGGGTGAAGTATTGCCGGCTTTTGACCGTGAACGTGTACACACTTCTGATATCAAGAAACTGATAGCTTGGTATAATCTTTTGGTAGAAAGTGGTTTAACAAACTTTGAAGAAGAGGTAGAAGAATAAAACTTGCTTTTCTAAAAGAGCAAAAAAAGAGAGTGTATTTACACTCTCTTTTTTATTTAGTTTCGGAATACCAGTTTCTGACCGTCTGGTTGTACATCTACTGTGATCGGATGGCTACGGTCTACTTCTTGAGCCAGTAACTTTTTAGACAAGTCATTCAGCAAATAATGCTGGATAGCTCGTTTTACTGGTCTGGCTCCGAATTCAGGATCATATCCGGCAGTAGCCAGGAATTGGATAGCTCCTTCTGTCAGTATCAGATCTAGCCCGTTGCCTTGTAGCATCTTTTGTACACCTTGAATCTGTAAGGTCACAATCTGCTTGATTTCCTGCTCATTGAGCGGTAAGAACATAATCGTTTCATCAATACGATTTAGGAATTCAGGCCGAATCGTTTTCTTCAGCATGTTCATTACTTCCTGTTTTGTCTCTTCCACTACTGCCTGTCGGTTGCTGCTGTTCAATTTTTCCATTTGGGCTTGGATATAGCTGCTACCCATGTTAGAGGTCATGATGATGATGGTGTTCTTGAAATTTACAGTACGCCCTTTATTGTCAGTCAGACGTCCATCGTCCAACACTTGCAATAAGATGTTGAACACATCAGGATGCGCTTTTTCAATTTCATCAAACAAGACGACCGAGTAAGGTTTACGGCGTACAGCTTCCGTCAGTTGACCTCCTTCATCATAGCCTACATATCCCGGAGGGGCTCCAACGAGTCTGGATACGCTATGCTTTTCCTGATATTCACTCATGTCGATACGCGTCATCATGGTTTCATCGTCAAACAGAAATTCGGCCAGAGCCTTGGCTAATTCTGTTTTACCCACGCCTGTTGTACCCAAGAATAGGAATGAACCAATGGGGCGGCGTGGATCTTGTAAACCGGCTCGGCTGCGTCTTACCGCATCGCTTACCGCTTCAATGGCTTCTTCCTGACCGATGACCCTTTTATGCAGTTCCTCTTCCAGGTGCAGCAGTTTTTCCTTTTCGCTTTGCAGCATTTTACTTACCGGTATACCAGTCCAGCGTGATACTACATCTGCAATATCTTCAGCATCCACTTCCTCCTTAATCATGGCATTATCCCCTTGCATGGCATGTAGCTTCTGCTGAGTTTCCTCTATTTCACGATTCAACTTTTGCAGTTTGCCATAGCGTATTTCAGCTACGCGTCCATAGTCACCTTCTCGTTCAGCTTTCTCGGCTTCAAACTTCAGATTTTCTATTTCTACTTTATTTTGTTGAATCTTGTTCACCAGTGTTTTTTCGCTCTGCCATTTGGCTTTATAAGAGCTTTCTTGTTCTTTCAGTTCAGCCAGCTCCTTGCCGATTTGTTCCAGCTTAGCTGTGTCATTTTCTCGCTTAATGGCTTCGCGCTCTATCTCCAGTTGCTTGATTTTTCGTGATATTTCATCGAGTTCTTCAGGAACTGAATCTACTTCCATGCGTAGTTTTGCAGCAGCTTCATCCATCAAGTCAATAGCTTTGTCAGGTAAGAAACGGTCGGTGATATACCGATTGCTCAACTCCACTGCGGCAATGATGGCATCGTCTTTGATACGTACATGATGATGATTCTCATAACGTTCTTTCAGTCCACGAAGGATGGAAATGGTGCTCAATGTGTCCGGTTCATTAACCATGACAATCTGGAAACGTCGTTCCAAAGCCTTGTCTTTTTCAAAATACTTCTGGTATTCGTCCAAGGTAGTAGCACCGATACTTCTCAGTTCGCCACGTGCCAAGGCCGGTTTCAAGATGTTTGCAGCATCCATGGCACCTTCGCCTTTGCCGGCACCTACCAGAGTATGTATTTCATCGATGAAAAGAATAATGTTTCCCTCGCTTTTCTTCACTTCGTTGATGACAGCCTTCAGACGCTCTTCAAATTCACCTTTATACTTGGCACCTGCTACCAGAGCACCCATATCCAGAGAGTACACTTGTTTATTTTTCAGGTTTTCAGGTACATCACCTCTTAATATACGGTGAGCCAGTCCTTCTACAATGGCAGTTTTACCTGTACCTGGTTCACCAATCAGAATCGGATTGTTTTTAGTGCGTCTGCTGAGGATTTGCAGTACCCGTCTAATTTCTTCATCTCTCCCGATAACCGGGTCGAGCTTTCCACTACGGGCAGCTTCATTGAGATTGATGGCGTATTTTTCGAGTGACTGATAAGTATCCTCACTGGACGGTGAGGTTACTTTTTCACCTTTCCGTAACTCCTGAATAGCTTCTTTCAACTCTTTTTCAGTCATTCCAGCATCCTTTAGGATAGTGGCTGCCGTACTTTTTACAGTTAGTAATGCCCATAACATGGGTTCCAGAGAGACGAATTCATCACCCATATCCTTAGAGTACTGTGTGGCTTTTAGCAGAACTTCATTAGCCTCTCGGCTTAAGTAAGGTTCAGCGCCCGAAACCTTAGCCAGCGACTCAATCTGACGGTCCAGTACGGTGATTACTTGTTGCGTAGGGATGCCTAACTTCTGGAAGATAAAATTCGTGACATTTTCACCGACTTTCATCAAGCTCAGAAGCAAGTGAACCGGTTCAATGGCCTGCTGCCCACGGCTTTGTGCCAGGTTTACGGCCTCTTGCACGGTTTCTTGTGCTTTAATGGTAAAGTTGTTGAAATTCATATCTTGTTCTCCTTTCTTTATGTTTCTAAGTTGATAACACATTATTGGGCGCAAAAGATTTGCCAACTGTCTTTTTATGACATTTTTTCAGTATCTTGTGTATATTTTAGTGTCAATTTGTCAAAACTGATATTTTTTGTCAGAAATCCTTTCGTTTTTTGATTAACATTCTTAACTTTGACAAGTTTTTATCATGGTGGTAAGTAAGGACTTAATTAATCTATTTATGAATGACAATTTTCAATTACCCGTCAATTTTCCAGAGAACGTCATGCTGATGGACGTTGCTTTGTTAAACCGTGAAGTTGCCAGTATGCACCGTTCTATGTCATGGGGTTTGAAGCGTGAGTTGCCGTTGATTGATATGATTCAATGGATAACCTGTTTGGGATTGGATGGCGATGTGACTTTGTATGGTCAAAATACACAGGTCATCTTTGTGCATGAATCACCAGAAACCAGGTTGTCAGTAGCTGCCCAACCCGATTTTCTGCATGAGGATGGTGCTTCATTTTTTGTGCCTGAGGTTAACAAGTTTGACCTGTCTTCTGTTCATCCGGCCGGATTTACAGATACTTCTCATCTCTATTTTGACTTGATGCATATTCTGCTCGATTCTAAAGATGTGAAAAATCTCATGTTGCTGTATTCTCCAGATTTGTACGGCCCTTCCGTGCGCGACGAATTGCTTAGGCTGGCAGCCGAAAATGGTCCGGAAGCGGTGTCTAAAGCTTGTCTTTATGAATTTGGGCCTGCTGCTCTAAATAAGTATCCTTATCGTCAAGTGAATGTCATCATGTCGTTAGCACATGTCTTTGGCATTAAGCGCGAAGATGTAGAGTGATGGTTTAAGGTTCTGGTATATGAGCGATTTCCGGTTAAGAGTCTTTCAGTCGGTGGCGAAGAATTTAAGTTTTACCAAGGCTTCGCAGGAACTTTTTATTAGTCAGCCGGCTATTACTAAACATATCAAAGAATTGGAATTGACCTATGAAGCGCGCCTGTTTGACCGTTGTGGAGGACATATCTCTTTAACGGATGCCGGGCTTTTGCTGTTGCAGCATACAGAGCGTATTCTTGATGATTATAAGCGGCTGGAGTATGAGATGCACCTGTTGCATAATGAGTATAGGGGAGAGTTGAGGCTGGGTGCCAGTACTACCATTGCTCAGTATGTGTTGCCGCCTTATTTGGGAAAGTTTATAGCAAAATGCCCGGAGGTAACTTTGTCGCTGTTAAATGGAAATTCTCGTGAAGTAGAAACAGCCTTGCAGGAGCACCGTATTGATTTGGGTTTAGTGGAGGGGATTTTTCGTTTGCCAAATCTGCGGTATGAAACCTTTTTAAGTGATGAGCTGGTAGCTGTGGTCCATACCCATAGTCATCTGTCATCTACCTTACCCGATGAAATTTCAGTCGAAGATTTATTACATATCCCTTTGGTGTTGCGGGAACGGGGCTCAGGTACACTTGATGTCATAGAGCGGGCTCTGCAAGGCAAAGGAATTCGTCTTTCAGCCTTGCAGGTGTTGATGTATCTGGGCAGTACTGAAAGTATCAAACTTTTTTTGGAGCATGCTGAATGTATGGGAATCGTTTCTATCCGTTCCATAGCCAGGGAGTTGTCGTCCGGTTTATTCCGGGTAATAGAGATCCAGAATATGCCTATGTTACGCGATTTGTGCTTTGTTCGTTTACAAGGGCAGGAGGGGGGTGTTGCTGAAGTCTTTGCCCGGTTTGCCCGTTGCATAGCGAGATAAGAAAGGCGAATGCCAGGGTGGATTGATTCCTCGTGGCATTCGCCTTTCTTATGATTCCAGTTTTACAGCTTGCCTGTATACTGGATTTACTTAGTAAACTGTAGTGTCATCCGTTCTCCGTCGTAAATTTCCCGGAATCCGATTTTTTGTTCAGCCAAGTATTCTTTCAAATCACTGAATGCCTGGTTGTCATCCAGTATGATTTTGATGGTTTCCCCCTCTGTCGCTTCACAGATGGCCACCATAGCTGGTATCAGCGGACTGTAATGTATCGGTCCGCAGGTATTTACAGTTTTCATTCTTCTGATTCTTTTTCAGTCGTATCAGTTTGTTCTTTCTGCCACTTTAAGTAGAGATGTACAAGCTGCTCCAGGCCAAATGCCTTCATGTTGTTATGATAAATCACGTCAATGCAGAGATCCAACAAATCTTTGCTGTCTTCTACTTGTGCTGCAATCAGTGAGCGGATGTTCAGTTTCAGTTTATCGAGTACTCCTTCGTCCACAATGCCATTGCTGTCTATGAGTTGTTGGAAGAGACCATACTTTTCGATAGTGGCTAGATTTTCAGAAGATACCTCCAGCGAGCGGGTTCCGCTTGGGTTTGCTTGAATGGTGTATATCATAGGGGTAGTATCTTTAGGGATGAATATTACATGAGAAAAGTTTCAAGGGGGAAGTGTTTGTATGCTTCCCCCTTGAAAGTGTATATAATGTTTATAGTGGAATGTACTCTACAAAAGCTTCCATTGCTTCGTAAGAGGCCAGACCCAGGCTGTCGTACAGTGAGGCTGTGCCGCGGTTGCGGTCTTCACTTCGTTGCCAGAACAAGCGTTCATCATTACCTAGGAATGGAGCACTTTCCATCTGACTTTGATGTTTCAAGATGGAGTTGCGTTTAGCACGGAGTTCCTCCGGGCTAATGGGTACTGCCATTTCAATGTTTTCAATTTCCCATTCAGCCCAAGCGCCGCGGTACATCCAAATGCGGCATTCCTTCAGCCATTCAGCACCTTCTTCTTTTTCTAGATCTATGGCAGCAAAGACAGCATCCGTACATACGCGGTGTGTACCATGAGGGTCAGCCAAGTCGCCAGCTACGAAAATCTGATGCGGTTTTACTTCTCGTAGCAGGTTGCGTACGATTTCTACGTCTGCCTCACTGATGGGGTTTTTCTGAATTTTACCGGTTTCGTAGAACGGTAAATCCAGGAAGTGACAATGATCCAGCGGAATGTTGTTATAGGTACAAGCTGTGCGTGCTTCTCCCCGGCGAATCAATCCTTTGATGGTCAGAATATCTCTTGTATCCATATCCCCGTCTTTCTTTTCGCGTAGGAACTGGCGGATTTCAGCATATTTATCGTTGATTACCTGATCGGCACTGTCGTTAAACAGCTGGTTGAATCCATTGATGAAATGCAGGAAGCGGATAACTTCTTCATCTCCCACGGCAATGTTGCCTGATGTTTCATAAGCTACATGCACATCATGCTTTTGCTCTACCAGACGGCGGATAGTACCTCCCATAGAAATAACGTCGTCATCTGGATGCGGAGAGAATACGACTACTCGTTTCGGATACGGGTTAGCTCGTTCTGGACGATAGGTATCGTCTGCGTTCGGCTTTCCGCCCGGCCATCCGGTAATAGTGTGCTGCAGGTCGTTGAAAATCTTGATGTTTACATTGTAAGCAGAGCCATAGAGAGCCAGCAATTCGCTCAGACCGTTTTCATTATAGTCTTTATTGGTCAGCTTCAAGATGGGCTTTCCGGTAAGTTGGCACAGCCATACGATGGCACTGCGGATCAGCTTGTCATTCCATTCGCAGGAAGTAACCAGCCAGGGACGTTGGATACGGGTCAGATGAGCCGCAGCCGAGAGATCTACAGCAATGTGAGCGTTGTTATGAGTCTGCAGATAAGAAGCCGGAATAGTATCAGTGATATTACCTTCTACACATTCTTTAATCATCTGAGCTTTTTCTTCTCCCCAGGCCATAAGATAAACTTTTTTGGCAGCCAGGATGGTAGAAACACCCATAGTGATAGAACTGATAGGGGTATTGTCTATGTTACCGAACATCTTGGCAGCTTCGTTGCGGGAAGCATTGTCCAGCAGAATCAGGCGTGTGGTTGAGTTCAGGCGAGAACCAGGTTCGTTGAAGCCGATATTGCCTACACGTCCGATGCCTAGCAGAGCTACGTCAATGCCGCCGAAACTTTCAATACGTTGTTCATACAGCCGGCAATGCTCAAAGATGGTATCTTTGGCAATGCATCCGTTGGGGCTGAACACATTTTGCGGATCAATGTCCACATGGTTGAGCAACATTTCTTTCAGGGCATTGAGATTGCTGGTTACTGCCCCTTCGGCCAGCGGATAATATTCATACAGGTTGAACACGATGACATTGCGGAAACTCAGTCCTTCTTCCTGATGCATGCGTATCAGTTCGGCATACACGTTGCGTGGTGAATTGCCGCCTGCTAGTGCCAGTACACAGAAGCGACCTGCTTTTTGCTTGTCGCGGATAGACTGAGCGATATCCCTGGCTACTTGTTGGGCGCCTTCCTCTACCGATTCGTAGATATCAGTGGGGATTTTTTCCAGTCGCGTCAGTACCGAGCGCTCAAAGGCGTTTTCGGGTCTGTAGTAGCGTGTAGATACTCTGTTCAGAGTAATTTGGGAACTAAGATTCGTTTTCATATTCTTAATAAATTAGAGAATTTTATTAAAAAAGAGTATTGGTCTCTGGGATCAGTTCTCCCATAGCCCATACAGCGCGTACATTAAGGTCTTGGTCGAGCACCAAAATGTCAGCATCTTTATCTTTCTGCAAAGAACCTTTGCGGTCATATACACCCATGATTTTGGCTGGAGTTTCGGAAGCCATGCGGACAGCATCTTCTAATGGAATCTCCGCTTTTTGAACCATGGTACGGATCAGGCGGTCCATAGTGGCTACACTACCTGCCAGTGCAGAACGGTCGGCCAGTTTACATACACCATCTTCGATGATAACGCGCGGGTCGAATGCTTCCTGGCTGTCGCTGGCTGCGCAGGCCAAGGCATCAGTAATCAAGCAGGTGCGTTCCACGCCCTTGATTTTGTAAACCAGACGCAAGATAGTGGGAGGTACATGAATACCATCGGCTACTACTTCCACTGTCATGTCGTCCATGAGGTAGCAACTTTCCACTGTACCTTCATATTTATACTCGCGGCGTTTGTGGAAGCCCGGCATGGCATTGTAGAAATGGGTAGCGTGTGTATATCCTGCTTCATAGGCTGTACGGATATCTTCAAATTCAGCTTGAGTATGAGCTACAGAAGCCAGGATACCTTTGGCTGTGATGTATTTACCGAATTGCATAGCACCCGGAAGTTCGGGAGCAGCATCCCAGCGTTTGATACAGTTCCAGCGTTCTACGATGGGGATATATTCATTGGGATCGGGATCTTTGATGTTTTCAGGCATCTGACCACCAGCCATGGCCATATTCAAGTAGTGGCCTTCAAGGTGAAGACCCAGAATCGGGCTATTTTCTTCCTTCATCAGTTTGGTACATGTTTCAGCCGCCTGTTCAATCATCGGCACTGTAGATGAAGAAAGTGTAGGAAAGATACTGGTTGTACCATATCTCATATGAGTTCTGACCGCTGCACGGAAAGCATCTTCAGTACATTCCATAAAGTCACGTCCACCGCCACCATGAGCATGTATTTCCACGCCGCCAGGTACCACATACATGCCTTTTACGTCAATGAGCTTGGCGCCGATTACAGCAAGGTCACAGTTAGTTACTTCCAGGATTTTGTTATCTCTGATCAAGACAGAACCGTCTTTCAGCCATCCCTGGGGGGTGAGGATGCGGGCGTTGATTAATTGAGTCAACATAGGTCTTATAGGGTTTTAAGTTTATAAATAATGATTAATGTCTTAGTTGTACAAATGTAGTTACTTTTTAGCTACCAATCATCCTTTTTGCTTAGGTATTTTCTTTAAAAACTTAAAAAAATACATATTTCAACTTTCATGGTATGCTGCCCTTTCTTTCCGCAGCATACAGAATGCCGGGTAGGGCATGTTGTCCGTCCGGGGTAACCAGGACAGCGGTAAACATCCATTTTACCAGTCGTATTTCGGGGCGTTTAAAGCTTCCTATGGGTAGTTTCAGCATCAGTTTATTCCATCCTTTTTGCAGACTGACTGGCAGTGGTGGACGGCTGGCGCAGTTTTCGTTGGCCAGAGGAATTTCGTTGTTTCGTTCCCGGTGAGTGTTTATCCACTCGGGTGGTAGTAATTCCTGTCCGTTTATCCAGGCCCGGCTTCCCTGATAGTCCCATGTACCAGGTAATGGCGGAAGGTCGCTTTCTGAGCGGCTGTAGTTCTGGAATTCCAGCCGCAGGCCGGCTTTCTGTTTCCGGGGTGAATAAATCCATGTTGTGGCATAGGCTGTATGGTTTTCTTTCGGGTTTTCATAGAATGCTGGTACCAGTTTGCCCCATACATGGCGTAGGTAGATACCGGCTCCATAGACTTTCCGGCTGCCATATTTCTGTCCTTCGTAAACGTAGACAGGCGCTTCTGTTTCCTCAGGTGGAAAACTGCGAGTAAGATCGCCGTTGTTTGGGAAGGCATCAGTGATGCTCCATACCACGTTGCTCTGCCTTACATAAGGTATGGGTTCTCCTTTTAGTGTGTGATCTTTATGCCAAAGCAGCCGGCGTTCAAAATCGGCAAATGCCTGGTTGCTTTCGGGAGTGTCTTCTCGGAGTTGGGTGCATTTACCGTTGAAGTAGCCGGTTCCTCCTCCTAGCCAGCTGCGTTCAGCAAGTGCCAGCAGGCAGGGATATACGTTGTTTTCAGCCAGATTTTGGCGTTCATCTTTTATGTAGCGGTCGTTCCACACGGCCAGAATTGCACCTGCCACATCATCACTACCCTGATTTACATTATAGATGCGGCTATTATACAAGGCCACCAGATCATTGTAGGTATCAAAGTGGTTGAGATAGTGGAAGCGGCAGTCAATGGCAGGAATACCTTTCTGTGCCTTTCCCCGATAACTCCAAAGCTGGGTCATGTCTATTTCGTTCGGCTGGTATTTCCACCCGGGATTCCAGGATATGACCTTTTTGCCCATCGAGCGGATATAAGCCACCATTTCAGGTACAAAGTCGGGATTGGTGAACTGCACCTCATCTGTGCCTATATGCAGATAGGGCACCTCAAATGTGGTGCATATTTCTTTCAGTAGTTCTTTAAGGATGTTCATGCCATTGGCTGACTGCATATCCACGCCAAAAGTGCGAGTAAATGCTGCGCTATGGCCAGGCATATCTATCTCTGGAATCAGTAAGACATGACGTTCCCGGCAGTAGTTCACCAGCTCTTTGGCTTCTTCGAGTGTGTAAAATTTTCCTGGCATGCGTGTCATATTGCTGGCTTCTGTCAGCTGCGGAAACCGTTTGCTTTCCAGTCGCCAAGCTTGATTTTCAGTAAGATGCCAATGAAATACATTTAGTTTGAACTGGCTCATCCGGTCTATCTCACGTTTCAACTCTTCCATGGAGATGTAACTTCGGCCTACATCCTGCATCAGACCGCGCATGCGGAAGGCTGGCCAATCCACAATTTCACAGGCAGGAATGCGGATCGATTTTTTTCCCTCGGTAGCTGCTAGCTGTTTCAGGGTCTGTAATCCACGGTATATGCCAGTTTCAGTAATAGCGGTCAAGGTGATTTTTTCTGGGCGGATGTTGAGCATGTAGGCTTCTTCCTGATGAATCGGTACTTTGGGCAGAAACTTTACTTGTTGGATGCAGAGTTGTTGCCTCAAAGCTTTCCAGTGTTTGGCCCGGTAGTGCCCTGTGTGCGTAAAGGTCATATTTTGAGGCATGGGCAGTAGGATAATCGGTTTATCTTGAGCTGCCAGCGAATAAGTAATCAGGAGCCATCCTATTAATAGGGTGAGTGCTTTCATGGATTGTAATGTTTAAAAAAGTTTAATATCATGGCAAAAATACTGAAAAAATAGAGAACAAGCATTATGTGTCGGGAATAATGTTAATTTTGTTGTAGGAACAATGTTTAACTTTAAACTGAGGTATATATGGAAAAGAAGTCATGGATTTGGGAAGCCGGTATTTTAGCTGTAGGTATGTTGTTGCTGGGGGTAATGCTTCGCAGTGGTATCAATTATTTTGTCAATAAGGAACGCATTGTCAGTGTAAAGGGGTTGGCGGAAATCGAGGTGCCGGCAGACAAGGTTATTTGGCCTTTAATGTATAAGGAATTGGGCAATGATTTGTCGCAGTTGTACGCTAACATGGAGCAGAAGAACCATACGATTGTGCAGTTCCTTAAAAGTAAAGGTATTCGTGATGAGGAAATCAGCATTGCGCCTTCTGAGGTGAATGATATGCAGGCTGATCGCTATGCTAATCAGGAGAATCGTTACCGTTATCATGTGACGTCTGTCATCACTGTTACTTCACATGAAGTAGATAAGGTGCGTCAGCTGATGGCAGAGCAGACTGAGTTATTGAAGAAGGGGATTGCTATCACCGGAGGTGATTACCGTTACAATGTGGTGTATGAATTTACAGGGCTGAACAAGGTGAAGCCTCAGATGATCGAAGAGGCTACCAAAAATGCCAGAGCAGCGGCTGAGAAATTTGCCAAGGATTCAGACAGCAAGTTAGGTAAGATTCGCAATGCCAGTCAAGGACAATTCTCCATCAGTGACCGCGATGCAAATACGCCATTCATAAAAAGTATCCGTGTGGTGACTACTGTGAACTATTATCTGAAGAATTAACTTCTTTCTGTTTTCTTTTTTTTTGTTTGATGAATGATTCACCAGTTTCACCCTGATAATCAGTAGGTGAATGGTGAATGGTGAATGGTGAAGGATGGAACAGGTGATAATATAGCTTTACTTTAGGAAATTCTGATGGTACTTTAGGAAATTCTGATGGTACTTTAGCTCGCTAATTCCACTGGAATTAGCGAGCTAAAGTAGAAGGATAGATAGCCCTGTTGCCTTTTCGTATAATTTTGGTTTTATATCATCTTTCACCCTTATATGGTTGATAATCAATGATTGAAAGGTGAATGGTGAGACGAGGTAAATCTGTCTGAGAGGTACTTTGCAACTGAAGTGATTGATTTTTAGAATTCAGTTTTCCTATGTTGTAAATAAAAAAAGCTCTAATCCTATAAAGAACTAGAGCTTTTTTGAAAGCGGTGCGTACGGGACTCGAACCCGTGACCCCATGCGTGACAGGCAT
>Escalade_p1__coassemble_709_pt1 | contig 22271 bp, 17 predicted proteins | sample Escalade_p1__metabat2_low_PE_015 | metagenome-assembled genome bin Escalade_p1
GAGCACCCAGGTTCAAGATGCGCAGTTCAGTCAGCTGTCCGATAGCATCGGGCACTACCCCTCTGGCACCAAATCCCGAAATGACCACAGATGCTACGCGTCCGTTATCCAGCAGCTGTACACCCGGCTGGTCACCCCACATATCAATTTCTTTGTCGAAGTTCCAATTGCATCCCATCGGAGCAGCTTCACCATGGTATTTCCAATGAGGACCATCGAGCGCTTCCCAGATAGCTTTCAGTGCCAGGTAATCTTTGATATACTCTGCAGTAGCACTCAGTTGGATAGGAATTTCTGCTTCAGTTACCTGATTATCTTTTACAAAGAAAGTTTCTGATGCTGGCACCTTTGCAATTTCCAGCAGTCTGCTGGTTTCGCATTTCTTATCTGAATAGGTTTCGTAAGCGCTGATCTGGTAGCTGCCAGCCTTCAGCCAAGCGGTAGTATCACAGATAGCATAGCCGTCTTTCAGGTTTTCCACATATTTCACAGATACCTTCTTGATGGTATCCAGTTCCTGTGTAAAGAGGTTTTTTACGATGATGTTCACCCCCTTGATGTTAGAGAACGGATAATCTTCGTATTCGTTGGTACGCGATACAGCTTCTTTGGGCAAACCATGTTTCACCAGCTTGAATTTGACTTTACCGCGGGCTACAGCATCTGCAAACAACTCTTGAATTTGCAGACCACCTGATATCACGTTAAATGTATAGTGGTCCGGAGTGCCGGCATAGATTTGCTTATCCAGTTTGTCATATAGGTAAAAACCGATGAGTTTGTAGTTTCCGGCCAGTAATTGCAATTTTTCGCTGCGCAAGCCAAATTCTGCATTCTCAGCATTAAAGCGGTTGAGCATCAAAGTTTGTTCGATGGTGCTGCCGTCATACAGCATCACCACCTTGATTTTCTGGGCATCGTCTAGCTTATCCAGCATGTCGATACCTCTTGTTTCTGCTCCCTTGGCAGCAGCCGATGCACTCTTATAGAGTTTGAACTGCACATAGCCGAAGGCGGTCTGTTGCAATTCATCATCGTCATCGGAGCAACCGGTGAATACCGTTGTCATCAGCAGCAAACCGATGACAAAGGGGATGAAGTGGAATAATTTATTTATTTTCATTCGATTTTAATTCAATTGCGTAATTATGTTTATTTCTTAATTACAAGTACCATTTTGTTCTGGTAGTTTTGCTTGAAGACTACATGAATATCTTTTTCCAGGGGCAGATTGTCTCCAATCCAGAAGCTCAGTTTGTCTTCAGCCATTTCACCGAGGTCTGTAACTTCTTTATCGCCCATCCATGCTGAGTATTCCCAGGCACCTGATAAATTCGGTTTGATGAAGAAAGAGTTTGCACTGCTAGATGGAACCGAGTAAATCTTGTCTGTACCATATTCGCTGATGATGCCTTCTTCTGTGACCTTAGTCAGTTCGATTTTCTTGTTTTGGTTGTCTGTTACTTCCAGCGGAGCTGCATCTGCTGAACCGCTCATATCTTTTTGTACGAAGTTCATCAGCAGATTATTTTCTGTATATTCATATTTCAGCTGTTGCATGGTAGTTTCCGGATTCAGTTCAAACAATCCGTTTTCACCGAATGGATCATCTGCTATTTTGTCATAGAGTGCTTTCGGGAATACAAACACATATCCGGTGCGTTCTTCTTCGCTTTCATCTACCGTAACACGCACTTTTCCATTTTCGTACTTAGTAACATGCATCCAGTTTACATTATCTTCCGGATATACGCTGATGCGGTACATCGTCATGCCTGACTCTTGGTATTCTTCTACAAAAATCGGTTCGAACTTATCATCCTTTGCAGTGATAGTAAACTCCACGAATTTGCGATATTCACTGATGGTTTCTTCTGTTCCAGAGATACCTGAGTTGGTCTGATAGTAGGTCTTACCATCTTTAGCTACTGTCCAGTTCCATTGTTTCGGTCCTTCGTAGCTCATAGCTTCGGGGTTCATACCCTGGTAGTCTACAGCATACGTAAATACGCTCTTACCTTCTTCATCCTGGAAGTTGAGGTTGCCTTTCTGGGCATATTTGCTGAAGTCGGGGCGGTTTTCGATTACCTTAATACCGAACAGTACAGCCTGGTTGGCAGCACCAACGATAGAACCGCCTTCGATAGACAGCCATTCCGGACGGTTGGTAGCTGCAAAGCGGAAGTTAGCTTCAGCTTTGTATTGGATATATTTGTCGTAGCCAGCTTCGATACCTTCTTCAGCTGATACTTCTACCCAAGCATCGCCTTCGCCTTTCTTATAGAGTTTGAACGTACGTCCGGCAGCGTTGCGAGTCACCTCGGCCAATACTGCTTCCTGTCCGTTCATGCGGATGATGATAGAAGCTACGGTAGCCTGATCGTATTCCTGACCTTCTTCAGAGATACCGATAGTTACGGTTTGCTTGCCTGCTTTACCTGAGATAGCGTATTCTTTTACACCTTCTGCAGCCTTGGCAGCCGGAGTTTCTTCCGTAATGAAGTAGCACCAAGTGGTGGAAGAAGTCAAGGTCCAGTCGGCCACTGCATCAAATGTCAAGCTCTTTGTTTCGTTTACAGCACCGCCAATTGTTTGCTTTTCAGGGAAAGTAACGTTTACCACGTCGTTATCGTCATCGTCGCATGCTGTTACGGCGAAAGCCATCAACAGACTGATGAAGAACCATCCCAACGTAAATTTGTTCTTTTTCATCTTATTCTAATTTTTTTTGTTTCTTGTAAATTATTTCTTTTCAAAGTCTGTTTTTACAGATTCAGATACCAGCATGCTGCCTTCCAGATAAAGTCTTTTGGCTTCGTCTGCGCTTACCCATTCAATGGCGCTGGCAAAGGTACCTACTACGTTGTTTCCTGCCATGCCCGGTACATACAGCGTGAAGTACTGGAAGATGAATTTTTCGCAGGCACTGTAGTAAGATAAGCCGCTCTTGGGCTGATACAGGTGGATGTAACCATCTCCGTAGTTGGTACCGAAAGCTTCGGCGGTAGAGGCGAAGGTCTGTTCATCCATTTCAATCAGCGGATTCAGAATATCGTTTGTCGTGAAGCGGATTTTCACGTCATAGCCGTCGTAGAAGAAATCCTTCATGATGATGGTATTTTCTTCTTCCGTATCGATCACTGTCTTAACCAGGCGGTTGTCTACGTTGGGCATGAATTCCTGCATATAAGTAGAAGTCAGTACAGCATACCCGTTGAAGAGGTTGATGTCGAACGGACAGCATTTCTGCAGGATGACTTTAGCTTCATAGTTATGGTCATACATATCCCATTGGTTCTCTTTCTCTGTGAGCAGACGCAGCGTCAGACCCAAAGAATCGCTTACAGCGATGGCATCATAATTACCGCGGATGCGCACATTGGCTGCCCGTTCACCGGCTTTGATGGTGATGGTATTCGATTCAATGGTGTAGTGTTTGCCCTCGATGGCGTTGCTCTTCTGTTCTATCACCTCCACTGCCATAGTGCGGTCATAGCTGCAGGCCTGTGTAGCAGCTACGGGGATGTCGAACACTTCCTCGTTGTTTTGTACAGGCAGCACCGTCAGCGTATCCGAGAACAGGATATAATTTGGACCGTCGTAAGTTTGGCGTTCAGCCTCACCGCAACTGCTGATAAAGACGAGCAGCAGGGTGAGGATGGCCATCAGTCCGTAGTTTATCTTTCTCATTGTTATATTTAATCTTTATAAAAACTAAAAACGATTTTACTTGTTGCTTTCATTGGGCTCAATCTGGCTGCCCGGTGATTCCAGTTCATGTTTCGGAATCGGCCATACGAAGCGGGGATCGTCTGCCTGAATCTTCAGTGAACTGCCATTGGCCAGTGATTGCTGTTGGGGTTTGCGTTCAAAGCCTTTGTGCCAGCGTTTCAGGTCTTGCAGGCGGAATCCTTCCATATACAATTCGCGTACGCGCTCTTCTTCGATGATCTCCAGCCAATTCTGTTCGCTGACTGAGATGCTTCCATTGCCACCTTGGAAACGGGCACGGCGCAGATCGCTGAGGTCTTTGCTGGCACCGCTATAATTCTGTTGGTTAGCGCGGGCTTCTGCACGAATCAGATATTGTTCTGACAGACGGAATACTTTCGGCATACATACATGGAGCAGGTTCTGAGCCATGAATTGTTCGTTACCGAAGTATTTGGCTACCAGCGGCCATTGCAATCCGTGCGGATAACCGGTAGGTTGTGTCACAAAGTTGGCTGCAAAACGCAGGTCTTGTTCTGAATACAGATTCAGTACCCAAGTAGCCGGCACATAGTCGGGTTTGAAGCTCTTGAAGTCGAAGTTAAAGAAAATCTGTCCCAATGCGCCTCCGTAGCTGCTGATGGTCATTCCTACCTTCCAGATTACTTCCGTACTTTCATCATTCGACCACATATACTGGTAAGCATTCTGACTGTTGGTTACCATTTGGTTAACGTTCGACAGGCGATAGTAGTTGCTTTCGATCACTTTAGAAGCATATTTTTCAGCTTCCTTCCAGTTTTGCATATACAGAGCTACTCGGGCACGCAGGGCATACACGGTATATTCACAGAAATACGGTGTGCTATAGAGGGTGCCGTTGAAATCTTCTTCCAATTGCAGGTATTGAGCTGCTCTGTCCAAGTCGTCCAATACAAACTGATAAGAAGCTTCCAGTGAAGAGCGGCGGGTGGGTTCATCGCCGTTGTAGTGCGATTTCAGCACCACACCCAGTTCATTAGCAGCTGTAGCGGGGTCGTACGCCTTGCAAAACAGTTTGATGAGTTCGGCATAAGCCAATGCGCGAGAGAAGTAGGCTTCGCCGCAATACTGGTCCAGACGGTCCAGGTCTTCATCGTTGGTGGTGTTCTGGCGTACGCGGTCTACGTTGTCCAACATGAAGTTACAGCGAGTAATTACATTGTACAGTCCGGCATATACCGATTCGTATTCAGGTTCGGTAGCGAGGATATTCCACCGCCAGGTGTTCCCGAACTGGTTCGAGTAGCCGTTGACAGCATAAGCCAGGTCAGCTTGGATATCTGGCAGAAGAGTCAGATAACCGCTGTACAGTGCTCTGTTCAGCCAGGAAGAATAGATACCGATCACTGCCTGATCCACTTCATCCACAGTAGTGATGGCCTTATCAGCCGGCACCATATCATCTGGATATTTATCCAGGCAAGCGGTGGTGCTGAATGCCATAGCGGCTATGAGCAGATAAGTTTTTATATTTTTCATTTTCATTGATATCATTAATATTTAGTGTTAGAAAGAAAGTTCCACCCCGAATGAATATTGGCGCGACATTGGATACTGTGCCTGATACATGTTGGTGAATGCTTCCGGATCAAGTCCGCTGAACTTAGTGAAGGTCAGCAGGTTCTGTCCCTGTGCATAGATGCGGGCACCCGTAAAGAATTTCGTTTTCTGCATCCAGTTATGAGGAAGCATATAGCTGATCATCAGGTTTTTCAGACGTAAGAACGAAGCATCTTCCAAGAATCGTGAGTCCATCTGTGGAGTGATTCCCCAGCGGGGGATATCGGTTACATCGCCCGGCTTTTTCCAGCGGTCGTACAGCAGACGCTTGGATTGGTTAAAACCTGTATACAGACCATTACTTTCTTCAAAGAAACGGTCGTTGTTGAACATCCATCGGTCTGCCACCCAGCTGAATTGTGCATTTACTGAGATGCCTTTCCAGGTCAGTGTAGTACCGAAACCGCCTTGCCAGGGAGCTAAGAAATTCTTGCCCACCATTACTTTATCAGATTGACGGAACTCGTTGGTAATGTTGCCGTCTTTATCATACCACAGTGGGTCACCGTTGGCAGGGTTTACACCGGCATAGCGGTTGATGTAGAATTCTCCATAGGCGTGCCCTACCACCCATTTGGTTGAGGTATTCGGTTGTTCGTATTCTTTTACTCCGTTATAGAGCTCTTTGATTTCATTCTTATTATATGAAACGTTTGCGTTGATATTCCATACGAAGTCCTTGAAGCGAAGCACATCGGCATTGATAGCTAATTCAGCACCGAGGTTGGTCATCACACCGATGTTGTCCCAACGGAATCCGTTGTTTCCTTCTGAGTAAGACTGCGGTACTTCCATCAGGATGTCGCTGGTGCGCTTGTGATAGAGTTCCAAGTCCACGTTCAGACGATCAAAGAATCCGAGGTGGAAGCCCAGGTTCGTAGTCCAGGTAGTTTCCCAGCTCAGCTTTTCGTTCCCCTTCTGTTGTGGAGCAATACCTGCAGTATCCATGTAGGTCCAGCCACCGCTTACCAGTGCCAGGTGGTCGAAGTAAGGAATTTCAGAGTTACCCGAAGTACCTGTACTGAGTGATACCTGTGCATTGTGTAGCCACTTGATGTTTTGCAGGAATTTTTCTCTTTTGGCATTCCACATCAAACCTACTGACCAGAATTGTCCCCAACGATGGTCTTTACCGAAGCGTGATGAAGCATCGGTACGGAGGCTCATATCCACATAATAGCGGTCGTTAAAGTTGTATTCTACACGTCCGAAGAGCGAAAGGAAGGAATATGCAGCACTATTGTCCTGCCATCTTGATGCGCGTGTACCAGAAGTTATATTTGTCAGGTAGTCATTGTTCTGGTTGCGTGTAGTTACATTAAAGCCTTCAGCTTGGTAATCAATACCTTCTTGGCCTAACATGAAATTGAAATGATGGTCACGATTCAAGTCCCAGCGGTAGTTCAATGTATTGGTTACCGTAAGGTTCAGGATATCGTTCGACTGTCGTCCAGCTACACCGAGACCATTGTTCAGCTGGTAACTGGGGAACGACTGCATAAATCCGGTAGAGTGTGTAAAGTCAGCACCGAATGTTACCCGATAAGTCAGGTTTTCAATCGGAGTGATTTCGGCAAAAAGCACACTCATCACCTTATATTTCTTATTGGTGACCGGATTATTATCCATCCATTCAATGGGATTGACAGTTGTTCCTGTCCATCCGCCGTTGGCGTTGGTAGCCAAAGAACCGTCCGGATTATATGGATTCCAGTAAGGAAGCATGAAGCGGCAGGCAGAAATAGGCGATGACAGGCTATAAGAACCAGCATCAGCTTGTTCTACTTCTTCATAAGTTACCATAGAGTTGGTACCCACCTTCAGCCAGTTGCTGGCTTTCACCTCTGCATTGGCACGCATAGAGTAGCGGCGGAATGTAGAACCTTGGGCAATACCATCTTGGTCATAGAAGCTGCCGGAAACAAAGTAATTCAGTCTTTCAGTAGCACGGCTGATAGACAGGTCGTAATTCTGCAGCATGGCATTGTTATTAAATACCACATCTCTCCAGTTTACATCCGTCTTGCTCAGCAGGTCATAGTCCTGACCAGCATCCAAGCCTACTTCCTTTTCAAATTGAATGCGTTCAGCTGTATTCATCAGATTCCATTCGCCCTTGGCCAGCTGTGAGATACCCCATTGGGTGCGCAGGGTTACCTGAGCCTTATCCATAGCCCTACCACGCTTAGTAGTAATCACCACTACACCGTTGGCAGCACGGGCACCATAGATAGAAGTAGAAGAAGCATCCTTCAATACAGAGATACTTTCAATATCGCTCGGGCTGATGGTGTTGAAGTCACTGCTTGAAATAGGTACCCCATCCAAGATGAACAAGGGAGATGTCCCAGAGTTGATTGAGTTTGTACCACGAATCTGGAAAGAAGCTGCCTTGCTGGGTTCACCAGAGTTAGACATCACCATCAAACCGGGAGTCTGTCCCTGCAATGCCTGGTCGAAACCGGCAGCTGGTACGCTTTCTATTTTTTCAGATTTAACGGTAGATACCGATCCGGTGACTGTCCCTTTCTTGCGGACACCATAGGCTACTACCACGACTTCATCCACCAACTGTGCGTCACTCTTCAGGGTGATGTCTAGTTTTTGTGTCTGTGGAGTCACTACATGCTGTTGCTGCTGCATACCAATGTATGAAAATACCAGTGTAGCTTGCGCAACGCCTTTGATCTCAATGGAGTAGTTACCATCAATGTCGGTAATGACTCCATTATTGGTACCCTCTTGCATAATGGCTACCCCAATCAGCGGTTCGTTAGTTTCCGCTTCGATGACTTGTCCCTTTACGGTAAAGGTTTGAGCCACCAGCGATTGGATCGCTATGACTGCAAGAGAGACGAACAAAAGAAATCTTCTTTTCATCTCTGTTTTTTAAAGTTAATGATATAATTGATTTATTTTAAATGTGTAAATGGTTTCTATGCATATATATTACTGATTAAGTTGGATATCGATACGCTTATGTCCATCCCATTCGTCTAGATTTTATTTTTTTCTATCCTCATCGCGAAGCTGTTGTTTGTTTTCAGGTTCATATTTAAGTATTTACTTGTTATGTTTAGGCTAAAATTTCTACAAATATACCTAATTTTTTTGTATTTACTGGCTAATTGTAGAAAGTATAGGTTGTGATTTTAATTCATAATTATAATTTTTCTTTCCTTTTGTTATTAAAAAAGGGAGTGTGTACTTTAAAAATGCTCTTTTTATTCTGTTTTATCCTATAAATCTCTCTTTTTATCATATATAAGTTAGTTTGTTAATAAATTAAAAAAGTAATATATGTGTTTGTTATTGCAATATTAATGTATAAATATGTTGTCTTACCGCCTTTTATGCTGTTAATTTTATATAATTGAAAAAGCCGTTATTTTTGCCTGTTTTCCAAAACAAATGATTACTTTTGTTGTCTGATTATTAATTCGGTGACATATGAATTACGGATATGTAAAAGTGGCGGCTGCTGTACCGCAGGTTAAGGTAGCAGACTGCAAATTTAATGCAGGAGAAATAGAGAAAGAGATTATTATTGCCGAAGGGAAAGGCGTGCAAGTGATTATTTTCCCGGAATTGAGTATTACGGGGTATACTTGTGGGGATTTGCTGGCGCAGCAGTTGCTGCTTGATGAAGCTGAAATGGGATTGATTCAGGTGCTGAACAATACGCGTCAGCTTGATATCATTTCTATTGTCGGTTTGCCGGTACCAGTCAGTGGTGCATTGCTGAATACGGCAGTCGTCATTCAGAAAGGAAAAATTTTGGGAGTGGTGCCTAAAACGTATTTACCTAATTATAAAGAGTTCTCCGAAAAGCGCTGGTTTACTTCGGCGGCTGATATTCAAGAAACTAGTGTCCGTCTGTGTGGTCAGATGGTACCGATGGGACGGAATCTGTTGTTTGAAACGGCTGATACGACTTTTGGCGTTGAGATCTGTGAAGATTTGTGGGCACCAGTGCCTCGTAGTTCCATGTTGGCTTTACAGGGGGCTGAAATTATCTTCAATATGTCAGCCGATAGTGAAGGATGGGGAAAGCATGATTATCTGCGTGCTCTGCTCAGTCAGCAGTCGGCCCGTTGCCTGGCTGGTTATGTGTTCAGTTCGGCAGGGTGGGGTGAATCTACTACAGATGTTGTATTTGCAGGAAATGGTCTGATTTATGAAAACGGTACGTTATTAGCAGCCAGTGAGCGTTTTTCTATGGATGCTCAAGTAGTGGTGAGTGAAATTGATGTAGAGTCGTTGCGTAGCCAGCGCCGGGTCAACACGACCTTTGCTACCAGTCGGGCTTATATGCAGCCGGAAGTGGCAGTGAGGGTACAGGCAGAGTATGTCAATCCTAAGGAGCTGACTCTTTCCCGCACCTACAGTCCGGCTCCTTTTGTTCCTCAAGGTTCGCACAGTGATGAGGTTTATCGGGAAATATTTTCTATTCAGGTAGCAGGTCTGGCACAGCGTCTGCAGCATACGCAGGCTAAAAGTGCAGTAATCGGTATTTCCGGGGGATTGGATTCAACGTTGGCGCTTTTGGTTTGTGCCAAGACGTTCGATAAGTTGGGGTGGTCGCGCAAGGGGATTGTGGCAGTTACCATGCCAGGATTTGGTACTACCGACCGTACCTATACCAATGCTATGAATCTGATGAAACAGTTAGGTGTGAGCATTCGTGAAATCAGTATCCGGGAATCCTGCCTCCAGCATTTTAAGGATATCTGTCACGACGTGGATAAGCACGACGTTGTGTATGAAAATTCGCAGGCACGAGAACGTACGCAGATTCTGATGGATATTGCCAACCAGACTTGGGGTATGGTCATCGGTACGGGCGACTTGTCGGAACTGGCTTTGGGATGGGCTACCTACAATGGCGACCACATGTCTATGTATGGTGTCAATGGTGGCGTGCCTAAGACTCTGGTTAAGCATCTGGTCAAGTGGGTAGCAGAGTATGAGATGGAGGGAGAGTCCTGTGTTACTTTGCTGGATATTGTTGATACGCCCATTAGTCCCGAGCTGATACCCGCTGATGCGCAGGGGCATATTAAGCAGGTTACTGAAGATCTGGTAGGGCCGTATGAACTTCATGATTTCTTCCTTTATTATTTTATGCATCACGGATTCCGTCCGTCGAAGATTTACTTTTTGGCTTGTCAGGCCTTTCAAGGGGTATACGATGAGGTGACTATCAAGAAATGGCTTTCTACTTTCTGCCGTCGTTTCTTCAACCAGCAGTTTAAGCGTTCTTGTTTGCCTGATGGTCCTAAGGTGTTGAGTATCTCGCTGAGTCCTCGAGGCGACTGGCATATGCCGAGTGATGCTGTTTCGGCTGCGTGGTTACGCGAGGTTGAAAATTTATAATATTAAAAATACCGTTTGTATAGCAAGCGGTATTTTTTGCTTTTCAGATAAGTGTCAAGCCAGGTATTGAGGCTGTCGAGCAGTACGGGGGCATGTGGATTGACTGCCCAGGCATAAAATTGTTTAAAACTGATAGCTGTATGTATGTCGAGCTGGGGCATACTATCTAAAGTTGCTTTAGCTGTCATTTCGTCGCATACTGCATAATCTATATCGCCGTGTGCTACCATGGCTGCTAGTTGTTCGGGCCCATATTTTTCCACCTCTTTAATATAGATCGTATCCGCTATTTCTGTAGCCAGGTTGCGTATGCGGAGTTTGGCTGGCGATCCCTTTACCACATGTAGCGTTTTGCCGGCCAGTTCCAGCTGATTGCTAATGTATCGGGTAGAATCTTCTGCAGTCAGTGGCTTTCGTTGTACCAGTACTTCCTTATTTAATAGGATAGGATGAGTCAGCAGCAGTGTATCTTTCAGTTCGCTGGTATAGAGGATGCTGCTGGCCAAGAGGTCGTACGATCCGTTTTCCAAGCCTTGCAACTGTTTTTCAAAGCTCATCATCGGTACCACTTCCAGTCTCAATCCCTGGTCATGGGCAAATGCTTGGAGTAGTTCATAGTGAAAGCCGCTGACACTGTCTTCGTGTACATGAAAACCGATGGTGTTATATTCCGTAGCTGCCCGCAACACTCCTTCTTGTTTGATTTCGGAATAGTCGCGAGGTGTGCCGACTGATGTTTCCGGGTGGCTTTTTGGCATCAGAAAAGTGGCCACAGCTGCTGCTATAGCGCCTAAAATTATGTATTTCAGTAAGGTGTGTTTATTCATAGTCAGTAAAAGAAAGTAGGTTAGTCGAAGAAATTCCAAGAAACCCCGATTTTAAACAGGCGCGGATTGATGGGATAATGGGGTACTAGGAATGAATTCCGGTTGCCCATGCCCGCGTTGACATGATACATCATGGCATAAATACGCGTCCGTTTCAAGTGCAGGTTCAGGTATACATTGACGATAGGATAACCTCCGATTTTAACCTGGTCGTCGGCAGCCTGCAAATGAAATTGCTGGATAGCTGGCATATAAGCCGGAGCATGATATTCGGTAAAATAGCGTACATCTGCCCCCAGCTGCACCGTCAATACCTTTTTGGCTATTTTAGTCAGCAGGTAGAAGTTATGATAGAGTGAGAGATCGGGCAGAGGCAGCAGAGTTTCATTACTGGATTTCTGCCAGGTTATCTCATTGTCAAGGTGGAAGATCCCCAGTTTAAAGTCCTGCTTCAGACAAGCGCTCACCACTTGGATATTGCCGTCCGCTTGTTCGGGTACTGCCTGCTGGTTGAAATAAGTATAATTTTTCAGGTTTTCTACTCCCGCTTTCAGATTTGTTCTCCAGCGGGCAATGTTCAGTTCCCCTTCCACTCGGGTGCGGTTTTCTTTTCCTAGGTTCTCGTTATCCCAATAAAAGTGGTTTGAGTGATAATGCCGCATGTAGAACGACGGCAACGTATTGGTTATGAAACCGCGGGCATACAGATTTACTGTATCATTCCACAGTTTCACATTGAGATCTGCGTCTGCATGTATGCTGAATTGTCCTAAAGCCTTGTCCAGAATACCCACTTCTCCATTGATTTTATAGTGTAGTGTCTTTCCTTGACGCTTGGCCAGTTCTCCGCCTACAAACACCTCTTGTTCTGTGTAGCGCATGCGGGGTCTAGGGTCCTGTAGGTCACGGTTGCCCATGAGATCATAGCGGCTGAATTTATGCGAAATATACGCTGTCAGTCCTGCCTTGGCATATTTGTTAAATCCTTCCAGCAGGGCGATGCCGAAGGTGTTTTTTACACTTAGAGCCACAGTTGAGTCATTGCTGATTCCCTCCTGATAATAATTGTTGGCATACAAATCCTTGGCCTCACTCCCCGAGGTAAATCGATGGCTAGCTCTTTCCACCTTCATCGTATGGATAAAGCTGGTCACTGGTACAAACTCGCGTGTAATGAGAGTATCCTGTAGTACCGGTGGAATCGAATCCGTTTTTTCGGATGGCTCTGCACCCTGATGAGCATCGTTGACCGCCTTTTCCGTAATCTTCACGGTTTCCCGTTCAAAGCCCAGACAGTATCGGTGCGTGAGATATACATAAAAATTATGGTTCCGGTTGGCTGTCTGTTCCAATCGTACAGGGATATTAATAGATTCATACTCCTTTTTCCCCTCTGCCATGTTTTCTGGGCGGGTGATGTATTGGTCGTCTGCAATCCCGCCGTTTTCATTCATCTTCAGGAAGAAATTATTATAGACGGCCTGCATCTGATACTTTTTGCCGATGTAGCTGGCAAAAAGGCCAGCATTAAAATGTGCCGTCGATTGATTGGCATAATAGCCTCGGCCGTACAGGTAGTCAATGTGAAAGCCGAAAGCCAGACGCTTGTTGGCATTGACTGAGAAATATGACTTGAAGCGTTCTTCCCCATTCACTTTATTGCCTGCCTTGTAATAAGTCAAGTTGCTGAATGGAATATTGCTGTTGGTAAAGCGCACCTGGTCGGGTCGCACCAGGAAACTGGAAAACGGCTCGAGAAATATAGTAGGCTCCTGCGGGCGGCGTTCGAAAAACAGGCGCGAGATGCGTGGCGTACCCAGATTACCCAGGTAATTATAATGTCCGGTCATTCCTTCCACCAGATTGGAATTTTGAAAATTCAATGCTGCGCTGTCCACCGGCACGATGGTACGTTCGCCTAAGTTCTCACTGAGCTGCCACATAAACATTTTAGGCGGCAGACTCTCTATCTCCACTCCGGTAGTATCTTCCAGGTTATCCGGCTGTGAGTTTGGGTCAATCTGATTGCCGAACTGGTCACGGCCAAACTGGTCACGCTGGCCCATCCCCTGGTTAAACCGGTTCATGGGCATCTGAGCCAAGGCGAGCGGAGCTACCCCCGTCAGCATCAGCCACACTGCTATATAGATAAGGATATTTCTTTTCATAATTAACCGCAAAGATACAATAAAAAATAATTGCCTCCTCAAATTCCTGTGTTTTTGCGTCATTTTCAGAGTTGATTACTTGTTTTTCAAAAACGATGTGATACCTTTGTGTCTTATGAAACTACTATCTGTTATCGTGTTTTGTGCGTTGACGATTAGTTCGCTCTTCGCCCAGGAATTAACTTTGGATGCTTGCCGGCATGCATTGAAGAGTGCTTTGCAGCTGAACCATCGCGACAGTTTGGCAGCCGCCTATTGTCATTTGGGAGAGTATTATGCCTACCGTAATTCAGACAGTGCACGTTGTTATTTTGAAAAGGGCTTGAATCACGTGCGCCGTGCGGATGTTCCTTTATATTGCACCTTATTAATAAATGTAGCCGAGACTTACTTTGCAAAGGGGGAATTGGACGAAGCGGTCCGTCGTTTCCGCTTTGCCTGCCGTGAGGTGGACCAACTACAGGCTGATGTGGAATACCAGGTGACTGCTCTCAGTTCCTTGGGTGTGATTTATCGTCGTCAGGCCATGCCCGATTCTGCTTTGGTGTGTTACACGCAGGCCCTTCAGGCCTTGGATACGGTAGACATGCCGGATGAAAAGAGCTATCTGCTTACCAATATTGCTATCTTATATGCCAATATGAAGCGGATGGAAGAAGGACGGTATTATATAGAAAAAGCCATGGAACAGCTAGAGCACTGTCAGGATTTGGATATGGTGATGTATGCCTGTTCCACAGCAGGGGTGATTCTGGGGCATCTGAAGCAATACGACCTGGCAGCGATGTATCTGCAGCAGGTGATACACCGCGGTGAAAAAGAACAGAAACCCCGCTTTGTGCTGAAAGGAATGACGTATCTGCTGGGTATGTTTCAAAAAATGAATAAGCCCTATTCTATCAAAGACTACCTCCATAGAGCCGGGCAAGTGGCCGATTCGTTGCCGCAGGATTGTGCCGAAGTACAAGGCTTTCGGGAAACTCAGTTTCAGTTGCTCACTTATTTAGGGAAATACCGTGAAAGCCTGGAAGTACAACAAAAACTGTTGCAGGAGCCTAGCGAGAATGCGCAGGTGGCTCCCGATGAACTTTATTACCGGATGGCTCAGAATTATGCCGCTTTGAAAGATTTTTCCCGGGCATCGGCAGCCTATGAGAAGGCACGGGTGCTGGCCGACAGCTTGAAGCAGGCAGCCTTGGAACAACAGCTTTCGGAGTGGACGGTGAAGTATCAGACGCAGGAAAAAGAGATGGAGATAGCCCGTCTGCGGCAGCAGCAATTGGAACAGCAAACCCGTATCTTGCTGGGAAGCATGGTAGCGGTTATTGTGGTGTTTATCTTGCTTCTGATTATTCTTGCGGGGATGATTCGCCGGAAGCAGCAGAAGAAAGAGGCTGAATTGCAAGTGGCGAAGAGCTACATCGAAGGGTTGGAAAAGGAAAGAAGCCGGTTGGCCAAAGATTTGCACGATGGTGTGTGCAACGATTTGCTGGGTATCGGTATGCAGGTGTCTTTCTTACAGCCGGATGAGGCTTCCAAGCAAGAAGTGCTGCAGTTACTGGAGCGTGTACGCCAAGAGGTACGTGCCATCTCTCACGAACTGATGCCTCCTCAGTTCAAGCATCTTACGCTGATACAGGCCGTAACAGCCTATCTGGATAGGTTGCCACAGTCGGAATCCAGAAAATACTGCTTCAGGTATGATGAAACCGATGATTGGAATTCTCTTCCCGAATCGGTATCCTATGCGGTGTATCGTGTCATGCAGGAGTGGCTGTCTAATGTATGGAAACATACCCATGCTTCGCAGGTGGATATCTGTCTTTCTTTGCATGCCGGCTTGTTAAAATTAGTGATTACTAATGAGGGCGAGTCTTTCCTGCCGGAGAACTTTTCAGGTAAAGGAATCGGATTGGCTACGATACAAGAACGGGTGAAAAGTATTGGAGGTACTCTCTCCTTGACTCATCGCGACGGAAAACAGATTTTTGAACTTTCGTCGCCCTTTTCTTAATGGAAAATCAGGATAAATGTCTGAAAAATCATTGTTTTTGGTGATGTGAATTAATCTTAAACTTTTTTTCTTTGCATAGAATTTAGTATGTAAAAGCAGTTGGATGAAAGAGAACAGACAAATACGTGTATTATTGGTAGATGATCATGATTTGGTACTTCAGGGACTGAAGCGGATATTGGAATTTGCCGTGCCTGAAATAAAAATGATTTGTAAGGCTTCTTCCGGAAAAGAGGCGTTGTCGCTTATCGATATTCAACCGTTCGAACTGTTCTTGCTAGACGTTGAACTGCCCGATATATCGGGTATTGACTTGATAGCATCCATTCGTAAAAAACAGCCGAAAGCCCGCATCATGGTAAATACCATGCACGAGGAAATCTGGTTCGTGCGCAGCCTGTTGCAATGTAATCCCGATGCCATTCTGTTTAAATCCATTGATTCCCGCCAAGTGATAGATGCGGTTCATGCCGTATTGCAGGGTAAAAAGTATTTCTGCCCGTATGTGGAACGTGTGCGAATGCAATTGAGGTCGCAGGAGAAAAGCTGTAAAAACGAACTGACCTTGCGCGAACTGGATGTGCTGAAACTACTTTCTGAGGGAAAAAGCACGCAAGAGATAGCTCGGGAACTGTGTGTATCGGCCAATACGGTGGATACGCACCGCCGGCATCTGATGGAAAAACTGGATGCCAGAAATGTGGTGGATCTGGTGGTTATCGCCATATCCAGGGGTATCATCCCGATACGTTCTTAAGGCTGCGTTTCCTAGGGTACTCCGCTGGCTTGGTGCCGACTGTTTCATTGAATTGCTGAGGTTACATTTTAATAAATATGCGTATGAAAAAGATTGCACTCCTATGGGTAGGAATGATGTGTGCGTGGGGCTCTGTGGCCTGGGCACAGGAAGAGAACAGCCAGACGGCAACAGTAGAAACAACGGTAACCACCGAAGTTGCCGAATCGGGAGGGAGCTCGGCGCAAACAGACTTTACGCAGAGCGAGCGTTACCGCAAAGTGTGGAAAGACCGCAAGGGTTATTTCAATTTTATGTATGGCAAGCAGGACCTTACCTTCGAGGAAGGCGGCGAAGAGTCTTTCAAACTGAAAAGCGATTGGGCGGCAGCCATTTCGTTCGGACGTACATTCTATCTGCATAAACGTCCGATTGCCGGGATGATTAAGTTTGGACTGGATTGGTCGTTTCTGGATTTGAATGTGGGTTCGTTCAAGATGCAAGAAGACGATGGGTATGAAGTCTATGAGGAAACGCTGTACAAAGGCGAGGCGGGTATGCAATTCGGCCCTTCCATCACCATCAATCCCATCAGTCATTTAAAGGTAGCTGCTTATTTCCGCGTAGTGCCCAGCTATTCGGCTACGTATTACGATGACGAATTCAAAGGCAACTATGCTACGTTCTTTACCTATGGTGTATCGGTGGCGTATAAGGTGATTTCTCTGGGCGTGGAGCAGCGTTGGGGAAAGACTGAATTTGATGTTGAAGATGGGGATTACGAGTCTTATAAAGTGAATGTGAAAAGCAAAGGGCCGCGATTCTATCTAAGTTTCCGTTATTAATCACTTAAAAATCTATAGTATGAACAAGATGTATGTTTATGTGAGTGCCCTGTGTCTGTCGCTGTGCCTGCTGGGTGCTTGTTCCAGCGATGATGACAACGGTGGTATCATTCCCGGAAAGAATGAGGTAGTGCTGGATAAAGGTACCAGCACCAACCAGACGGTGTTTGCCGACGAAACGGCAAAGAACGAGGGTATCAAGTTTACTACAGTAGGCCCGTGGAAGGCAGAGGTAAGAGCTGTGGCCACGCGTGCCGAAGGTTCTCAGGTGGATTGGCTGACATTGAGCCAGTATGAAGGCGATAAAGCCGGTGAATACACCCTGACGATAACGTTGAAGCAAAACTTTACCGGCCAGAACCGTAAGGCGGAAATCCGAATTGTTTGTGGCGATACGGTGATTACCATTATCGTAGAGCAGAAAGCAGACAAGCAGGATGGTGCTAAACTGCTGCGTGTTCAGTCTATCCGGAGAAGCGTGGTGTATGGTGCGGCGTTTCGTGAAGTGTATGGCCAGTCTGGATTAGAAGAAGATGGCGAACAGTATGCCATGCATTTTACTTATGATGACCAAGGCCGTGTGCTGCAGGTAGTAGAAGATAATTACTTATCGAATAATTCGGTAGAGAAGGACACCTATACGTTCCGCTATGGCGATGGTAAGGAGGTGGAAGTAAAACTCAAAGAGGAGGCTATCCGGCCGGGTTCCGAACCCTATGTGGATGGTGTCACCTATCATCTATTTATGAACGAACAGGGTTATCCTACGCGGATTCATGAAATTGAGGAGACGGATACGGAAGTGTTCCACTTGACCTACACCGACGATCACCGTTTGCAGAAGATTTCGGTGAATGGAGATGAAAACAGATTCGGCTATCAAGATGGCTTGCTGGTGTCTTGGCAGAAATGGGAAAATGAGTTTGAACTGGATTCTTATGAGGTGCCGGCCGATGTGCTGTATCCTCACCGCTATTCGGTGAATACGGTCAACTTGAACCTCAACGGTTTGTTCAACCTAACCGATGAAAACTTTATGGATATGTTCTTCCTGGTGGGCTTGATGGGCAACCTGTCCGACTGCTTGATGGAAGCCGTGCCCATGGATGAACTGGATGATGAGTCATACTGCTATTTTGATAAACCCAATCAGGTTATCACAAAGACTTATCAGCGTATTAAACTGAAAGAAACTCCTTATGATGTGGTGCCGCTGGTCTATTCATTTGACTCCAATCAGACGCTTCAGCAGATTTCTGTCGGACAAGAGTATGAGTATGGTATCTATAGCTATGAGATTCATGTAGGCAACCAGTTGATTAATGAGGAGAATCCGAATCAGGGCTATCAGTTTGAAATCAAGAACGAAAAATGGACCAAGAAAGGGGATGAAAAGAATGTGATTACGTTGTCTTTGGAATACGAAAAATAATCCTCTGTTTTAGCAGGAAAGAAAATGGAGTGAATCGGTTTGGGTTCACTCCATTTTTTATCGCGTTTATTCGCTTCTTTGATGCGTTCATCTGCATCAGAAAGAAGGATTATACCTCTTGAATCAGTTCCATGCCTTTCTTGATGGCTTCCTCATTCATCGGAATGAGGTGATGATGGCGTTCGGGCAGGGTCTTCTTCAAGCCTTTCAGTACGCTTTCCAGCGTCACCATGGGGCGCAGTTTCAGCAAGCCGCCCAGTACAATCATATTGAAAGCCTTGGCATTGTTCATTTCATTGGCAGCGTCCATGGCATCGATGCGATACACCTTGATGTCCTTTCGCGTAGGCGGATTTATGATGCCGTAGCCATCATAAATCAAGATGCCGCCCGGTTTCACCTTGCTTTCAAACTTCTCCAGTGAGGGCTGGTTCAGTATGATGGCTGCATCATACTTGCTTAAAATCGGAGAAGAAATCTTCTCATCACTCACAATCACGGTCACGTTGGCCGTACCGCCTCGTTGTTCCGGTCCGTAAGCGGGCATCCAGGTCACTTCCTTGCCTTCCATCAGTCCGGAATAAGCCAGAATCTTTCCCATGGACAATACACCCTGTCCGCCGAAACCTGCTATGATAATTTCATTTTTTTCCATTGCGTTGAAGTTTTTGGTCCGTTATTTATCTTTCAAGTCACCCAGCGGGTAGAAGGGGAACATGTGCTCTTCCATCCATTTGTTGGCCTTGGCCGGCGTCATCTTCCAGCCCGAGTTACAGGTAGAAACGATTTCCACCAGGTTGCTTCCCTTGCCTGCCATGGAGTTTTCGAACGCCTTGCGGATGGCCTTTTTGGCCTTGCGGATAGCCGGTACCGACTGTACGCTCTGGCGGGTTACATAGGCTGTACCTTCCAGCTGGGCAGCTATATCGGCCATCTTCAGCGGATAGCCGTGCAGTTGCGGGTCGCGTCCGTAGGGACAAGTCGATGTAGGCATGCCTACCAGCGTGGTAGGCGCCATCTGTCCGCCCGTCATACCGTAAATAGCATTGTTGATGAAGATGATGGTGATATTTTCGCCACGATTCAGTGCATGAATGGTTTCAGCCGTACCGATACAAGCCAAGTCGCCGTCGCCCTGGTAAGTAAACACCAGGCGGTCGGGCCACAGACGTTTGATGGCCGTGGCCAAGGCAGGCGCACGTCCGTGTGCAGCCTCTTGCCAGTCAATGTCCAGATAATTATAGATGAACACCGCACAACCCACAGGAGAGATGCCGATGGCTTTATCTTCCATACCCATCTCTTCGATAACCTCGGCTATCAGTTTGTGAACCACACCGTGGCTGCATCCCGGGCAATAGTGCATGGGATTGTCGTTCATCAGAGTCGGTTTCTTGTAAACCAGGTTCTCAGGCTTGATAATATCTTCTTTTGTCATAATCACTTCTCCTTATCTGTTGTTGAATCGTACGAAAAACTCCATCATCTTGACAAAGATAGCGGCTCCGCATACATAGAGGAAGAGCTTGAAATCATCTTTGGCCACAAAATAGGTGATAAAGGCAGCCAATGCCAATATCATGAACAGGATATTCAGTACGTTTCTTAGTTTATCAGGATACATTTCTAATTCTGTTTCTTTAGATGAGTTTTTCTTTCAATGCTGCCACAATCTCGTCCGGATCGGGTACAATACCGCCCAACCGTCCGAAATGTTCTACTTTCACCTTTCCGTTTACAGCCAGCTTTACGTCTTCTATCATTTGTCCGGCATTCAGTTCGGTAACCAGTATCCCTTTCACCTTGTCTGCATAGGCTGCGATGGCTTTTGAAGGGAACGGCCACAGGGTGATGGGGCGCAGGATACCTACCTTGATACCTTCTTCGCGTGCCAGTTCCATGGCTTTCTGTCCGATGCGTGCCATAGAGCCAAAGGCTATAATCAGGTAATCGGCATCTTCACAGTTGATTTCTTCGAAGCGCACTTCATTTTCTTCGATTTCCTTATATTTTGCCTGGAAGCGGATATTATTCTTTTCCATTTCCTCCGGTTTTAATTCCAGTGAAGTAATAATATTCGGCTTGCGGCCCTTGGTCCGTCCGGTGGAAGCCCACGGACACTGTGCTATGATTTCTTCTTCGGTGCGTCTGGGTTTTTGTGCTGGCAATACCACTTTCTCCATCATCTGACCGATCACTCCATCTGCCAAGATAATGGCCGGATTGCGGTATTTAAATGCCAGTTCGAAGCCTAGCGATACAAAGTCAGCCATTTCCTGCACAGATGCCGGTGCTAACGCGATGAGCCGGTAGTCGCCGTGACCGCCTCCCTTCACCGTCTGGAAATAATCTGCCTGACTCGGTTGTATAGTACCCAGACCTGGTCCTCCGCGCATCACATTTACAATGAGACACGGAAGTTCCGCACCGGCAATGTAAGAAATGCCTTCCTGCTTCAGACTCACGCCCGGGCTTGATGAGGAAGTCATCACCATCTTGCCGCTTCCGGCTCCTCCATATACCATATTGATAGCTGCTACTTCACTTTCGGCCTGCAGTACTACCATACCCGTAGATTCCCACGGTTTGAGTTCAGCTAATGTTTCCAGCACCTCCGATTGCGGAGTAATGGGATATCCGAAATATCCGTCGGCTCCGCAGCGGATGGCTGCATGCGCGATGGCTTCGTTTCCCTTCATTAATACAACTTCTTCTGCCATATTGATTTGTTTTTTTATTCTACCTTTACTTTATATACTGAGATACAGCCGTCTGGGCACACCGTGGCACACGATGAACACCCGTTGCAGGTATCTTCCAATATTTGTTGGGCATAGTTATACCCTTTCACGTTCACCTCCTTGGCCAGGGCGATGACATGCAGTGGACAAGCCACTACACATAGGCTGCATCCTTTGCAGCGCTCCGTATCCACTACGATTGCTCCTTTGATTTTTGCCATAATTACGTTGATTTTATGTTATTGGTTAAACATGTCCTTATTGTAGAAATTCAAGATGTCCATCACCATGCGGTGTGCCTGGGTGGCAGGACTTTGTGGGTTGAGGTCCATGGCATAGCGGTAGTTATTCAGCGCCAGCTGCCAGTTTCCCTGTTTGCGGTACGCATTGCCGCGCAAGTAGAAAGCCTCGTCGCGGTGCGGTGAGGACGTTAGCAGATATTGGTCCAGCCGTGCAAGGGCCTGATCCACTTCTCCCTGACTGATTAGTGCCTTAATGGCGGTTAGTGATTCCATAGGCGTATTCACTCTATTTTTCGATGTTATCAGTTACAAAGATAGTTTATCCGTGGAAAAAGCCAAAAATGGCGCGTGAAAAAAAATTAAGAAGGCAATATTTACGCAGGCTAGCGTTACAAAGTGTTACTTTACGAATGGTGAATTCGTTTTTGAAAAATCCTATAAAAAGGATCGAAAAAAGAGTATGATAACTTTTGTCTCAAGAAAAAAAGAAGAATTTTCATTTATTTGAAAATCCTTCTTTTGGGGTGGCAGATGGGACTCGAACCCACGACATTCAGAACCACAATCTGACGCTCTA
>Escalade_p1__coassemble_779_pt1 | contig 19659 bp, 18 predicted proteins | sample Escalade_p1__metabat2_low_PE_015 | metagenome-assembled genome bin Escalade_p1
ATGAGGCATAATTACAATCAATCATACCTCATTTATATTTATCAGTTCAGTAATTCCTTACTTTACAAATTCAAAGAGCTTACTTAACTTCCTCAAAGTCAGCATCCTGCACATTGTCGCCGTGCTTGCTGTTATCCTGAGCACCGCCTTGAGCGCCGCCTTGGAAACCAGCATCCTGAGCACCACCTTGCTGAGCACCGCTCTGAGCATACATTTCAGCGCTGGCAGCCTGGAAAGCAGTATTCAGTTCAGCCATGGCAGCGTCGATGGCAGCCAAATCCTGAGCCTTGTGAGCCTCTTTCAGTTTCTGCAGAGCACCTTCAATCGGAGCCTTCTTGTCAGCCGGAAGCTTGTCACCCAGTTCCTTCAACTGATTTTCAGTCTGGAAAATCATAGAGTCAGCCTGGTTCAGCTTATCGATTTTTTCACGTTCCTTCTTGTCTGCTTCAGCATTAGCTTCAGCTTCAGCCTTCATCTTTTCGATTTCTTCCTTGCTCAAGCCAGAAGAAGCTTCGATACGGATAGCCTGTTCCTTGCCTGTAGCCTTATCCTTGGCAGATACCTTCAAGATACCGTTGGCATCGATGTCGAAAGTTACTTCAATCTGAGGTACACCACGACGAGCCGGAGCAATACCTGTCAGGTTAAACTGACCGATTGACTTGTTCTGGTTAGCCATCGGACGTTCACCCTGCAATACATGGATCGTCACTTCAGTCTGGTTGTCAGCAGCTGTAGAGAATGTTTCGCTCTTCTTGCAAGGAATCGTCGTGTTAGCATCGATCAGCTTAGTCATCACACCACCCAGCGTTTCAATACCCATAGACAGCGGAGTCACGTCGAGCAATACCACGCCCTTGATTTCGTCAGTCAACACAGCACCCTGTACAGCAGCACCTACAGCTACCACTTCGTCCGGGTTCACACCCTTAGAAGGAGCCTTGCCGAAGTAGTCTTCTACCAACTTCTGAACAGCCGGAATACGAGAAGAACCACCCACCAGGATCACTTCATCAATGTCAGAGTTGCTCAAACCAGCGTCGCTCATTGCCTTCTTACACGGTTCCAGACAAGCCTGAATCAAACCGTGAGCCAAAGCTTCGAACTTAGCACGAGTCAGCGTCTTCACCAAGTGCTTAGGCACACCACCTACCGGCATGATGTACGGCAAGTTGATTTCAGTAGAAGTAGAAGAAGACAATTCAATCTTAGCCTTTTCAGCAGCTTCTTTCAGACGTTGCATAGCCATCGGATCTTGAGTCAAGTCAGCACCTTCTTCATTCTTGAACTCCTGTACCAGCCAGTCGATGATAACCTGGTCAAAGTCATCACCACCCAGGTGAGTATCCCCGTTGGTAGACAATACTTCGAACACACCGCCACCGAATTCGAGGATAGAGATATCGAATGTACCACCACCGAGGTCGAATACAGCCACCTTCATATCCTTGTTAGCCTTATCAATACCGTAAGCCAAAGCAGCAGCCGTCGGTTCGTTCACGATACGTTTTACTTCCAGACCGGCAATCTGACCAGCTTCCTTGGTAGCCTGACGCTGAGAGTCAGAGAAATAAGCCGGCACAGTGATGACAGCTTCTGTTACTTCCTGGCCCAGGTAGTCTTCAGCAGTCTTCTTCATCTTCTGAAGAATCATAGCAGAAATTTCCTGCGGAGTATAGTGACGACCGTCAACGTCTACACGCGGCATGTTGTTGTCATCTACTACCGGATACGGTACGCGAGAAACCTCTTTCTGAACTTGTGACCAGTTTTCACCCATGAAACGCTTGATAGAGTAGATAGTACGTTTCGGATTTGTGATAGCCTGACGCTTAGCAGGATCACCCACCTTACGTTCGCCGCCGTCTACAAAAGCCACTACAGAAGGAGTAGTACGCTTACCTTCACTGTTTGCAATCACTACAGGTTCGTTTCCTTCAAATACAGAAACACAAGAGTTTGTAGTTCCTAAGTCAATTCCAATAATTTTTCCCATGATGTTCTATTTTTATTTTATTATTATTCAAAGTTACTATTCTCCGGCCCTCCTCATCCGAACGGTTCTCTGATTCACCGCCTTCCTGAGCGCCGGACGCTAACTATAAGACAAACGGCGTGCCAAAAGGTTCACGCCCCATACCAACCCCCAAAAACTGACAGACATTCTGCCAAACTGACACTTTTTCGCCTAAAAATCTGCCGTAATTAACATCATGTTACATCCCGTTCCCTTTTAAAGTCCTATCTTTGCAGCCAAGACCCTCAGGCCAAAACCTGCCAAAGCGCAGCAGCTGCTATATATAATAAGGTAACAGATTAAAATGTATCCCCCATACAGACATACACTGTAAAAGAAAAGACAGCAAAAAAAAGAAGCAAAACAATAACCCTAGAAAGAAATAAAATAAAATAAAGAAGAAACAAACTATGGAAGAATTAAGAGACAGCATTGACTTTGCGCGTGCCGATGTAGGCACCCTATTTCGTAAATTACTGTTACCCACCGTCATGGGCATGATTTTTTCAGCCTTGTTCGTCATCACCGACGGCATATTTGTGGGCAAAGGCATCGGCAGCGACGCTTTGGCAGCCGTCAATATCGTATCCCCCCTATGGCTATTCTCCACCGCCATCGGACTGATGTTCGGTGTAGGCGCCTCCGTTGTAGCCTCCATCCACCTATCCCATAAAAAGATCAAGACCGCCCGCATCAACATCACCCAATCAGTAGTCATCTCCTCCCTGCTGTTGATGACCACCTCCACCCTATTCTGCCTCTTCTCAGCCGATGTAGTACGCTGGCTGGGCGCCTCCGAACGCCTGACCCCACTAGCCCAGGAATACATGCTCTGGTTCGTCCCCTTCTCCTGGTGCACCGCCCTGCTCAACTCCGGCATGTTCTATCTGCGTCTCGACGGCTCTCCCAACATAGCCATGATATGCAACATCGTAGCAGCCGTAGTCAACATACTCCTCGATTACATCTTCATCTTCCCCCTGCAACTCGGCATGTTCGGAGCCGCAGTAGCCAGCGACATCGGAACCATCTGTGGTGCCGTCATGATACTCATCTACCTCTCCCGCCGCCAATGCCAGCTACGCTTCTACCCCGTAAAGCTCAGCCGTAACAGCCTCATCCTCACCGCACGAAACCTCAGCTACATGTGTCGTCTCGGCTCCTCCGCGTTCCTCTGCGAAATCGCCATCGCCTGTATGATGTTTGTGGGCAACCAAGTCTTCATCCACTACCTGCAAGAAGACGGAGTAGCCGCATTCAGCATAGCCTGCTACTTCTTCCCCATCATCTTCATGGTCTACAATGCCATAGCCCAGTCCGCCCAGCCCATCATCAGCTACAACCACGGACTCCGCGCCCACGACCGGGTACAGCATGCCTACCGTCTGGCCCTGAAAACCGCAATTCTTTGCGGCACCCTATTCGCGCTGGTCACCATCCTATGCAGCCAGCAGATTACCACCCTCTTCATCGAGCCCGGTAATCGCGCCTACGAAATCGCCTCAGCCGGTCTTCCCTATTACGCTACCGGCTTCATCTTCTTTGCCATCAACATCGTATCCATCGGCTATTTCCAGAGCATTGAACGAGCCAGATACGCCACCCTCATCACCATTTTGCGTGGCTTCATCCTCCTCACCGCCAGCTTCTATCTCCTTCCCCTAATTCTAGGCACCGAAGGCATCTGGCTGGCCACCCCATTAGCTGAAATAGTCACCACATTCTTTATTCTGGCAATATATCTGAGAAAACGGACAAAAAAACAAGCACATACCCCAGCGTAAAAAAACAGCAGAATTAATACAACCATCAAAGAGAATTGAGAAGAAAAAGTCAAAAAACAAACATTCTTCTCAATTCTCTTTTTATATATAAAAGAACGAACAACAGCTGATAAGCAAATGAGAAAAAACGGATAAGTAATAGATAAGTAAACACTAAAGAAAAAGGAAATAAGCAACAAACGAAAAGAAACCAACAAATAATGAATAAATAAACACTAAAGAAAAAGGAAATAAACGAGAAGAAACCGAGAAATAATAAATAAATAAACACTAAAGAAAAAGGAAAGAAGAAGAAGAAGAAGCCGAGGAGTAATGAATAAATAAGCAGTAAAGAAAGAGGAAAGAAACGAGAAGAAACCGACAAATAATAAATAAGTAATTACTAAAGAAAAAAGTAAATGAAAAGTCAATAAAAGCATCCCAAAAAACAAGAGAGCAAAACCGGAGAAAAGAAAAAAGAGAAAAGAGAAAAGAAAAAGAAAAAGAAAAAAAAGGAATCGAAGAAAAAGCAATGCAGAGGGGAAAAAAGCCGAAATCAAGCCCAAAGCCGAAACAAAGAACGAGCCTCACTGAAGGGGCGTAAAGCGGAGGCTATTGAGACGGCGAAAAGAAGGGCAGGCTGTTTGAGCGAAGCGAGTTCCTGCCCTTCCGCCGTCCCAATAGCCGGAGTAGCCCCGGAAGTGCAGCTCTTGACTTTTTTCTTTTTTGGTTCTTTTTCTTTTTGCGTCAAGGCAAAAAGAAAAAAGAACAAGCCACATCAAAGACAAAAAAAGAACAAGCCACATCAAAGACAAAAAAAAAGCAGCGGAAAAGCAACCAAAGCCCTTCCGCCGCATACCTAAAAACTATAATTTCAGAACTTCACCAGCACCAGCACCAGATTATGATCCGCATCATACAAACCGATGCCCCCGTTAGCCAGCTTACCGAACGACTTCACCTCATTCAGCGCCTTCAAGATACGGCCTTCCACCGCATCATCCGGACACGCCATCATCGTAGACGCCACCTGCGGGAAAGAAATCGACGAAGCCACAGCCTCCTCCGTAGCAAAGCTACCATTGATCAAGTTGCAGCCCGCGTGACCATTCAGACGCGATTCAGCCACATTAAACTCCAGGAACGGAGTATTCTCCAAGCCAGCCGGAATCGCTTCACCGCCAGCCATCTCAATCTTCCACTTACCATCCAGTTCAGCCAGTTCAGCAGCAGGCACACGATGCTTCAGCACCACCACCGGCGATTTTGAGCCAGCGAACAAGCCCACGAGCCCCTCCTCCATCGGACGATACTCCTTCACCTTCGCCAAAGCAGCCAGCACATTCTGTTCCATCGTCATATCCGGACACATCATCTTCGTGCTAGCCATGCTGCTCAGGTCAATCGTACCCGGCTTAGCCTTCACATCAAAACTACCCATCAGGCGGTTACAGCCCGCATGACCATACACACGGCCCTCCTTGGCATCAAAAGCAATAAACGGAAACTCCTGATCCGAAGCCGGCACCACCGCCGAACCGTCAATTTCAATGATATTCCACTCACCTTCCAAGGCCGAAACCGAAGCCGCATTCTTTGCGCCTCCACAAGATGACAAGCCCACCAAGGCACTCGCCATACAGAAAGAAACTAATACTTTTTTCATTTTCTAAATTTAGTATTTTAAGTTAAAACGGGGGCAAATATAGACAAAATACGGCAAAAGCAAAGCGAAACGACCATTTTTCCATCCCCATTTTAAAAGTATTTGCAGAAAAATTGGGGTAAATCTAAGAATAAAACCTTATATTTGCCTACGATTGCGCAGAAAGCCTGCGCCCTATTTAATTAGTCATTTCTAAACTTAAAAACTAACAGATAGACATGGGTAAAGTTCTTATTATTGGTGCCGGAGGTGTAGGAACCGTTGTGGCACACAAAGTAGCTCAGAATCCGGACGTATTCACCGAAATCATGATTGCCAGCCGCACCAAGTCCAAGTGCGACGCCGTAGTAAAGGCCATCGGTAATCCCAATATCCAAACCGCACAGGTAGATGCCGACAGTGTAGAAGAACTCGTAGCGCTCTTCCGCAGCTTCCAGCCCGACATCGTAATCAATGTAGCCCTGCCTTACCAGGATCTCACCATCATGGAAGCCTGTCTGCAGACCGGTGTCAACTACCTCGATACCGCCAACTACGAGCCCAAAGACGTGGCACACTTCGAATACAGCTGGCAATGGGCCTACAAGAAACGCTTCGAAGAAGCCGGACTCACCGCCATCCTGGGATGCGGATTCGACCCGGGCGTAAGCGGCGTATACACCGCCTATGCAGCCAAGCACCACTTCGATGAAATCCAATACCTGGACATCGTAGACTGCAACGCCGGCAATCACCACAAGGCATTTGCCACCAACTTCAACCCTGAAATCAACATCCGCGAGATTACACAAAACGGACGTTATTACGAAAACGGCGAATGGATCACCACCCAGCCGCTCGAATTCCATAAAGACCTGACCTACCCCAACATCGGTCCGCGCGATTCATACCTCCTCTACCACGAAGAGCTCGAATCCCTGGTGAAGAACTTCCCCACCATCAAGCGCGCCCGCTTCTGGATGACCTTCGGTCAGGAATACCTCACCCACCTGCGCGTTATCCAGAACATCGGTATGGCCCGCATCGACGAGGTAGAATACCAGGGCATGAAGATTGTGCCCCTGCAGTTCCTCAAAGCCGTGCTGCCTAACCCGCAAGACCTCGGCGAAAACTACGAAGGCGAAACCTCTATCGGCTGCCGTATCCGCGGACTCAAAGACGGTAAAGAGCACACCTATTATGTATATAACAACTGCAGCCACCAGGAAGCCTACAAGGAAACCGGCATGCAGGGCGTAAGCTACACCACCGGTGTACCCGCCATGATCGGTGCCATGATGTTCCTCAAAGGCCTCTGGAAACGTCCGGGTGTATGGAACGTAGAAGAATTCGATCCAGATCCGTTCATGGAACAGCTCAACAAGCAAGGTCTGCCCTGGCACGAAATCATGGATGGCGATCTCGAACTCTAATACCCGCATACCCATATGATACAGGTAGGAGATAAAGCACCTCAAGTGCTCGGCATCGACCAGAACGGTCAGGAAATACAGCTCAGCCAGTACGCTGGCCGCAAGGTAGTCCTTTATTTCTATCCCAAAGACAGCACCCCAGGTTGCACGGCCCAGGCCTGCAACCTGCGCGATAACTACGAAGCCCTCCGTCAGGCCGGCTACGAAGTCATCGGTGTCAGCGTGGACAGCACCAAGTCGCACCTCAAGTTCATCGAAAAAAACCAGCTGCCCTTCCCCCTCATCTCCGACACGGAGAAAACCCTGGTAGAGCAGTTTGGCGTATGGGGTGAGAAAAGCATGTGCGGCCGCAAATACATGGGCACCTTCCGCACCACCTTCCTCCTCAACGAAGAAGGCGTGGTAGAGCGCATCATCACCCCCAAAGAGGTGAAAACCAAAGAGCATGCAGCTCAAATTTTAAAGTAACAGATTATGGCAAAGAAAGACGAACTCAATTTTGAAGGAGAAAACATGGCAGCCAGCGAGAAGCTCAAAGCCCTCCAGGCTGCCATGGATAAAATCGAAAAATCCTTCGGCAAAGGCTCCATCATGAAGATGGGCGACGACCACATCGAACAGGTGGAAGTCATTCCCACCGGTTCCATCGGTCTGAACGTAGCCCTCGGCGTAGGCGGCTATCCCCGCGGACGCATCATCGAAATCTACGGACCCGAATCTTCCGGTAAGACCACCCTCGCCATCCATGCCATTGCCGAAGCCCAGAAAGCCGGCGGCATAGCCGCTTTCATCGACGCCGAACACGCGTTCGACCGCTTCTATGCAGCCAAGCTCGGCGTAGATGTGGATAACCTCCTCATCTCCCAGCCCGACAACGGCGAACAGGCTCTGGAGATAGCCGACCAGCTTATCCGCTCCTCGGCCATCGACATCATCGTAGTCGACTCCGTAGCCGCCCTCACCCCGAAGGCAGAAATCGAAGGCGATATGGGCGACAACAAGGTAGGTCTGCAGGCCCGACTCATGTCTCAGGCCCTGCGTAAGATCACCGCCAGCGTAAGCAAGACCCGCACCACCTGCATCTTCATCAACCAGCTGCGCGAGAAGATCGGTGTGATGTTCGGTAACCCCGAAACCACCACCGGTGGTAACGCCCTGAAGTTCTACGCCTCCGTACGCCTCGACATCCGTCCGGGCACCGCGATCAAGAACGGCGAAGAAGTCATCGGCCGTCAGACCAAGGTCAAGGTCGTAAAGAACAAAGTAGCCCCCCCGTTCCGCCGTGCCGAATTCGACGTGATGTTTGGCGAAGGCGTATCACGCGCCGGCGAAATCATCGACCTCGGTTCCGAACTCGGCATCATCAAGAAGAGCGGCTCCTGGTTCAGCTATAACGACACCAAGATTGCTCAGGGACGCGATGCAGCCAAGCAGGTCATCATCGACAATCCCGAACTGGCCGAAGAACTCGAAGGCCTCATCTTCGAAGCCCTCAAGAACGGCAACGAATAAACCTCGGTACTCCACCGATTACAACCCAAAAGCCCGGACACATCCATTGTATCCGGGCTTTTGCATTCCATCTCACCCTTTTTAACACACCCCTTCCGAACAAACCAGCCCATCGCTTGTTTTACTAATAAAAACGAAGAAAAAAATAAGGGAAGAAACAAACTAACCTAAAATATAAAAAAGAAAATGAAAAAATTAATGCTCCTGGTCACCTTGCTGACAGCAAGCACCACATTCACCGTCACGGCCCAGAACGCCGTACCCAGTAGCCGGTCCCAACGCAAAGCACAGCGCGAAGCCGAACGGGCCCGCCTCAAGGCCCAGGAAGAGGCCAGTGAAACCATCTCCTATCAGGAAGCCGTACAGGCCCTGCAAAACCGCCAGTTCGTGCTCGAAGCCAATCAGGTCATGTTCCGCGGCGGAGAAACAGCCTACGTCACCTCCACCACCAACTTCGTGCTGGTCAACGAGCAGCGAGGCACCGTACAGGTAGCCTTCAACACACCCTACCCCGGCCCTAACGGCATTGGCGGTATCACCGTAGACGGCCAGATCAACGCGCTGAAAACCACGACCGACAAGCGTGGCAACCTCAGCACCCAGTTCAACATCCAGGGTATCGGCATCTCCGCCCAGATCTTCATCACCCTGCCAAAAGGCAACAACCGGGCCACCGTCACCGTAAGTCCGAATTTCAACGGCAACACACTCACCCTCAGCGGTCAGCTGGTACCCCTCAACCAATCCAGTATATTTAAAGGAAGAAGCTGGTAAATCACCCGCAAAGTTCCCTATTGCAACACCTCATAACAGTTTTTTTATATATAGTATCATGAAAAATCCTCTTTCCACGGCAGAGCATACACTCCGCATGGAAAGAGGATTTCCCTATCTTATTCTTACCTATGGCAACCGCAACCGGCCATCAGCCCTTGTAAGCCCCGTCCTTAGCTTCAAAAATCACCGAAGGCTCCAGCACCCGGATGGTATGCCAGGCACCGGCCGGAATCTGCATGCCGTAGCATCCTTCTGCCGGACAAAGCAACACCCGCTGCGTTTCCTTGAAATCACCGTCCACCTGCTCATAGATAATCTCCTCCAGACGACCGCACAGACAAACCACCGTTTCCGCCGTGTCCTCATGCCGGTGAACAGGCACCTCCGTACCCAGCGCCAAAGCATTCAGCATCCGCTGCGACGTATCCGCCGCCGAATTACGCAAATCACAATTCACACGCAGTCTGGGCGAAGCCGCAGCCTGCTCCAACAAACCATTTAAAAAATCCTTTTCAAAAATCATATCATTATCTGTCTATAGTTATCAATTGCCTATTTCCTCGCACACCGCCATATCGACACCATGAAACACCACGACCAGCTTATGCAGCTGCGTATGGCCGATATACCGTTTCACCATTTCCGTAGCGGCATAGCGATTGGCCTGCGCAACGCCTTTCTGCCTCAGTTCCTCCACCCGCTCTGCACTGTCACTGCTCTTGGCATACTTCAGTTCAATGATGTAACTGTGCTTCATATCCTTGTAGATATCCAGCAGCGGAAGCATGAAAATATCTGCATAACCCTCCTGGTTGTCCAGTTCAGACACCGGGCGGTAATAAATGTTCTGTGAAGTCAGCGCCAACGTAAATCCGTGCACATAATACTCTCCTTTCTGCTTGTCGCGCTGCGAAGAGAACGTCTTGATGCAATCGGCTATGTAGCCGAAATAATCCTGCCACTGACCGCGATAAGCCAGCTTGGAGTACAGCTCACTCATCTTATAACTGTCATAACGCAAATCATGGTCGCGATACGTATTCAGCAGGTAACCGTACATCTGTTCGCGCACCACCTGGTTCGGAATGCTCAGTTTCGTCCGGCCTTCAAACATACCGTCAATGGTCAGCATCCCGAAATAATACAGCAGGCTGATAAAGTTGTCCGGGCTGCCAATCTGTTCGGCCGGGAAGCCTGTCTTCAGTTCGCCGGTGATATAGCCCTGCTGTACGATGGTCTGAATCACCGAAGCATCGTGTGCAAATTCACGGTCTTTCCGGATCAGCATCTTCAGTTTCTCATAATCCATTCGGATATTATCTTCCAGCATTTTATCCGGTACCTCACATCCACTGCGGATGTAGTTATCCACAAAATACAGCACCATGTTGCTGTTGTACATTGTAGTGCGGCCGTAGCTCTGCTTGGCAAAGCAGTAATTGTCATACCACGGCTTCATGATTTCAATCAGCTCGTCCGTGGTATGGTGAAACTCGCACGTGGTGGCATAATAGTCCAACATAGCCCGCACATCTCCCTCCGTAAAGCCCACTAACTCGTTGAATTCCGGCGACAGGCTGTAGTTGGTGCCAATATTGAAACCACTGGTCAGCTCGTCCATGGTTACCGGACTCACCCCCGTAACAAACACCCTCTTGATGGCCGAATAGGTGCCCGTCTTCACCGTATCAAAGAAACTGCGGAAATAGCCTGTGCCGTGCGTTTCACGCTTATAATCATTCAGGCAGTCCGGTTCCGAAAGAATCTTGTTGGTGAAATGGTCGTACTCATCAATAAAAAGGTAAATCTGTTGGCCCGCCTCGGCACATTTTCTGTGCAGGAAACTCAATTGCTCCACCGCCCCTTCTCTCTGCCGGAGTTCTTCGATGATTCCTTCCGGAAGATAGGCCTTGTACTGGCTGCAAAATATAGAAAATACGGTATCGCAATAAGAATCGAGCGAGGATCGGTAGTCATCTATTCCAGCCAGAACCTCCGCAAAGTTCAGATAAAGCACCAGGTAGGAATTCCGCTCGGGCGTGGGATGCTGACCGATATACAAATCCCCATACCACTTCTCGAAATTCTCCTTGTCCAACACATCATAATAATGATGCAGCATGGAGATGGTCAGACTCTTGCCGAACCGTCGCGGACGGATAAAGAAGAAAAACTTGTTGGCATTTTCAATCTGCGGAATAAAAACAGTCTTGTCCACGAAATAGCAATCGCTCTCGCGCACATCCACAAAATTCATCATTCCATACGGAATGCGCTTACGCCTGGGCATCTGATCATATTGGTACATACACTCCTCCTATTTTCCTACAAAGATGCGCAATCAGAGCCGGAAATGCAAACAATCCTGGGGCAAAAATAGCTGCTGACTAAAGAAATTGAGTGCATACTTATGGAGTAGACAGCCCCATTTCCAAGTCTTGTAATTCAGCCGACCATTCTTGTCTATCTTCTAAAAACTTCTTTATAAATAAAAAATCAGAATTCTCTAGAATAACATTTGCCATGCAAAGCGAATAAACAGCCGAAGGTTGTCCCATCTGCATTACGCTACACAGTTTAGATAGAAAACGTTTTCTCTTGTCTTCTGTATCAAAATAAGAATCTCGTAAATCCTCAGCCATCCATTTCAACGCATTTTCTATATCATTTTGTATATCAATGCGCGGATTTACGAACTGCTCATTATTTAAGTCATAACAGGCAATGCTGTTTCTTCCTTTTTCATCCAAACCTATACAAATGCCTCTCAAAAAAGCCAAATGCTTACGAGGATTGTCTACTAGAGGAAAAATAAGTTCGATAGCTGACGGATCTGTATCTTTTTTATGAATATTACAGGTCTTGCATGACGGTAAGAGATTTCCCCAATACACCACTTCATCCGTCAGTTCCTCCGGCGCATCATTTAGTTCAATCTTTCTCATGAAGAAAATGTTTTAATTCATTCATTTGCCTGTTCAGCCTTGCATAAAGACCACTGTTTGCATTTAGCGCTTTACTCAATCGGTTGAAAATCGCTTCAGCTTCTTGTAAATGCAGCCTTTCAAATGCCTTGTTGAATTTAACAATCTCTTTTTGTAAAGTTTCAGAAGTCATAGCACCTTCAATGTCCATTACTTCCCGAAGAATATCTTCCATATTCCAGCCTTCCCACTTGTAATCCGAGAATCTTTCTACCATTATCCCCCCCTCTTGATTAGGGCGCATGACAAACAGATTGATATCAGAAAGCGACTGTACGATCAGCGGGCTATGAGTGGACACAATAAACTGTACATTGGGAAAGAAAGCAGATAAATCCTTTAACAAAGTACGTTGCCATTTTGGATGCAAGTGTAAATCAATCTCGTCTATCAGCACAATGGCAGCTTCATGTAGCGGATTAATGGAGTTAGGATACAGATCAAACATCCGCTTACAAAAATCAAATAACCAAGAAAGCATACATTGGTATCCCGAACCTAATTCTTTAAGTCTGAATGTACCTTCTTCGTTGCGGAACTCAATATGACTATTCAACGAATCAACATCCGTTTTGAGTTCAAATCCTTTCAACCCAGGCAGGATTCCTGAGGTAGAGAAGACCTGCTCCAATAGTTCCAATCTTTTTTTAGCCTTCTCTTTCTGCTTTCCAACCGAAGCCGCCAATTTGAGTTGTAGTAACCAATCTTCCAAATCCATCAAGGTGACATTTTCAGAGAATAAGGAAGCTACAGCATCCGTTTGAACAGCATTTAATCCGCTTTTCTCCACCCTTCTTCCTATTCCATAGCCAAATATTTTCACATGCTGCAGTGCAGCATCATCATCTACATAATTGGCAGTCTTGCCATAACCTATTTTAGTCTGTTGTGAAAACGGTCCACCTAAATGCTTAAACAAATCATGGCATGTTTTACCTTCGCGTACACTTTTGGAGTGAGCGATACCCCGTACAAAATGCGCATTGACTGAATACTGATCGCCATTATATCGGTCTACTACTTTAGGCTGATACTGTAACGGTGAAATATCATTCGTATCAGGTGCGGATTCATTTTCATAAGTCACATGAAGTTTCATTAAGAAATTAGGAATATCCTGATTGCGCGAAGCATCGTTGGTTACATCCACCAATTGAGGTTGCATATTAGCAATGCATCTCAATAAATTGGTTTTACCGGTACCATTATTACCTAAAAACACCGTCCATTGACATACACGGAATGAGTTTTTTCCTTCATTGAGTCTGACAAAACTAAATGAGTGATTTCCCTTAAAGCACTTATAGTCAGATAATATAAGTTCCTTAATATATATTTCATTCGTGTATTCCATAATTTCTTTCTATTGCTTTATACTGCAAATATAGAAATTTTTTAGATGCTAGTGAACCTCAGCATCAGTTAATTCACTTTCAGCAAATATTTAAGGCAGTCAGGCTGTAAGCATTCGGTCGTAAGAGAATAACCTCAGTCAAATGCAGTTTACCGAACGGTTACGTTACACTAACCAAGCGTACAAAAATAAAAAATTCCGCCCTGTGGACTCAAACCACTGCCTTTTTCACAAGAGGCCCAAACCTGGACAGGCGGAAGTCACGATGTTATCTTTTATATTTTATTTGTATCATTACTTTAAGCAGATCTTCAGGCAAAGCCCGGCCGAAGGATACCGGCACTGGCTCAGTTCGAAATACGCATTAATGCGGTCCTTCCACACCGAATAACATCCCCCGATATTCACATGCTTCGAGTCATACTCCGCCATCAGATTGATGCCGTTCACCGCCTGATGCCAGAACGAACCGCCCGGCAAGGCAAAGCGGAAATTCGCCCCGAAAGCCGGGCCGTTGATGGGATTATCGATGCGGTCATTATACAGATAAGCCGCATGCACCCCCAGATTTCCCACTTTGGAAAAAGCGATATGCTTGGTCACAGCCAGGAAATAGCGGTTCCAGTAACCGTTACCAGTCCGCGTCTGCGACATTCCGTCATTCCCTGCCGATGTACCGATATCATTCGCCCCCACTACAATTTGCGGGGTCCAGGACTTCCACCAGCCCTCCTTCCACAACCGGAGCCGGGCCGAATAGTTCCGGTCCTGATTCCTCATATGCACCTCCTTGTTTGCACCTACCCATTCGTTGAAAAGGGTACAAGCATACGACACTTCCAGCCACGGGAAAATCGTTACGTTCAAGTAATAATTCCAGGTATTATACGTCCAGTGCGGCGGGGTCACCGTGTGATGCAGATAACCGCCGCCTACCATAAACGTTTTATCCTTCTGCATATCCGCCGTCGGCATTTCCAGCAAACCCGTAGTGCCGTGTGTAAACTGGGCACGCAGGCCCACTGCACACAGCAGCCAGGCTAAGATCAAAAAAGTCTTTTTCATCAATCCTTCATTTATTCAACGCTACCGTTTCCGGAGCCCCCCACTCCGATTCCTTAACCACGCGAAGCTGCTTTTCCAGAACCAGTTCATGCAGCAGCGCATACACGCGGAGTTTTTCAGCCCCGCTGCCTTCTATCAAATCAGATACAGCTACCTCACCGCCGGCCTTCTCCAGGAAATCCAGCACACGGCATCTGTCCTGCATCTTGAAATTGTCAATTTTCATTTCCATATAATTATAATACTATTTAATGATGTGGCGAATAATAATCCTCGGGAGCATCCAGCTTGGCTGTAATACGCTTCCACCATTCCTTGCTGCCCAGATGAGTGCGCAGGCTGAACTTCTGGATGTGGTGCAGAAAATCCGTCTGCCGGCTCTCATGAAAGCGCAGAAAAGCATAAGTGCCCCACACCAGCAGCATGGACAAGCCAATGACCAGCAGCAACTGTCCGTTGATGGACAAGCCAGCCAGAACCGACAGAATCCAGATACCGAAAATAAGCATTCCGATAAATATTTCACTCATAGCCGTAAAAAAATGGCTTACTCCCACCTGCACAAACACATGATGCAAGTGCGTCTTATCGGGTTGGAACGGGCTCTTGCCCTTAGCCATGCGCATTGACATCACACGCAGCGTATCAAATACAGGAACCGACAGCACTGCCAGACTCATGGCTATCATGTTGACATGCTTATAATCTACTGCCACACCGTCCGTACTCAACATCTGAATCAGAAACCATGTCATCAGTCCGCCCATCACCATGGTACCGGCATCACCGATAAACATCCTCGACTTCATGCCAAACACATTATGGATAAAGAAAGGAATCAGCGCACCTGCCATAGCAAAGGCCAGCGCCGCATTATACACATCGCCCACCTGGATAAACACAAAACCGAAAAAAGCACAGCAAGTAATGCATAGCCCGCTCGACAGCCCGTTCACACCGTCTATCATGTTGATGGAATTGATGATACCTACTCCGGCAAAAACCGTCAGCGGCACCGCCAGATACCACGAAAAGCGCTCTATACCCCACATGCCATTAAAATCGTCGATACACTTACCGCTGATATAAATCATGCCGAGCACCACCAGCACCTCAATCACCAGACGCGATGTCGGCGACAAACCGATAATATCATCGAGCGCACCCACATACAGCAGAATCCCCATGGCAAGCATCACCGGCAGGATGGAAGGAACAATAGGACCTACCAGCATACGGTAGCTCATACCCCAGAACATCAGCCCTACCAGCAAGCCGAAAAACACCGCAATACCGCCCAGCACCGGAACCGGCACCTTCTGCAGCTTCCGGGCATCCGGATTATCCACCAGCCCTTTCAGCAAGGCTATTTTCAGAATCTTAAAATACACCCAAGTTACAGCGGTAAACGCACAGACAGCCCCCGCCAATATTGATAAATAAGCATACATTTCCATAATCAAGTCTTATAAAATTGAAGATACAAAGACACTCAAACTCATAAAAAATCTTCCGTAGTAGCCGGATTATAAGCCCCATTCTTAAACTCGATAATCACCGAGCCCTCTTGCAGAGACCGGCAGGTGTGAAAACACCCCATCGGCACATGACAGGCCACACAGGAACTACCTGCTTCAAGAAGGTAAGATTCCGCTACATGTCCTTCATCATCATACAAGATTTCCTCCACCTTGCCACGCAGCACCACCACCTCTTCCGAAGTATCCCGATGCCGGTGTACTGGAATCTCCGTACCCGGTTCCAGCGCATTGAGCATCCGCATGGAACTGTCCTTCTCACTATCTCGCAGGTCATAGTGCATACGAAGTCTAGGAGAAGCTTTTGCTTGGTCAGAAAGTCTGTCCAAGAAAACACCATCGATTTTCATAATAAAAATTCTTAACTATTTGTTTGTTTTAGATTGGAATCACCTCCTTATACAGCCCTGTGAGTGTCACAAGTCTCCTGCAGTATTTTTTCAATTTGGTCTATGACCCGTTCCCGGTTGAAACGGCCCGCCATCAGTTTTTGCGCCTGCACGGCCACTGCCTGCTTCTGCGGTTCGGTCATGCAGACCATATCTCTAAATCCTTGAGCTATTTCATCCAGCCGGTCGGGATGGGCACAAGAGCCCAGCTGATATTCTTCAATGATGGCGCGTCCGGCACCATTGATAACCCCGAATATGGGTTTTCCAGCCTGCAGATAATTCTGGATTTTCAGCGGTTCGGTCTTGTCGATGCCGGCTTTCGAAACCAGCGGCAGCACCAAGGCATCGCTCTGGCTCAGAATATCCGCCATTTCCGCATACGGCCACCGTCCGTGAAAGAGCACATTATCCAGCTTGAGTTCGCGGGCCAGCTGCTGGTGCGCTTCCAGCGTAGAGCCGTTGCCTACGATATTCAGCACCGCATCGGGCAACTGAGCTTCTGCAAATCCCCGAATCACATTCTCCAGATTCTGCGCCTTCGAAACATTGCCGGTAAACGTGAAATTAAATTTCCCTTCCGGCAGCCGCAGCTTGCTTTTCACCTGCTCGCCCGCAATCAGCCAGTTGGGCACATAGTCGATAGGCTGATGAGCCGAATACGGTTCGATGGTCGGAATAAACTGCCGGCTGCTTACCAGAATCCGATCTACCTGACCGTACACTTTTTTCAAGATGGAGCTGAGAAAAGCAGTCAATGGAAACACCTTCGGAAAGCCATACATATACACCGCATCCGGCCAGATATCAAACGTCCAGATTAACGTAGGAATCCGGTATTTCTTACGGGCAAATACCGCCGGCAAAGCCAGTGTCAGCGGACCGGTCTGATAGACAAAAATCACATCCATCCCTTCTGCAATCTGCTGAATAACCTGCTTTCCTGCCTGCACATAATGATAGTAGTTGGCTATCTTCTTCACCTTACTGGTTTTATATCCTTCTATCGTCTTAAAACGATGCACGGTAATCCCGTTCCAATTATCTTTCGAATAATCATCGTTGCGGTAACCCGGAAAGACCACCCCTTCCGGATAGGAAGGCTGACGGGTCATCACCTCTACCTGATGCCCCCGCTTCACCAGCTCGGTAGCCAGGTCATTGATAAGAAAGTTTTCCGGATAAAAAACTTCTGCTACAAATAAAATTTTCATTATATAACCAATTTTTCAAAGAACTATTGAATTTTGTTCCGCCTAATGGACTCGAACCATACCTTTTTCACAAGAGGCCCAAACCTGGGTAGACGGATCACGATGATATATCTGAATAGGTTTACTGGTCCTTACGCCATACCAGTTACCCTTTTTACATATTTCTGTTCCCAACCCTCTTCTGCCTTACAATTGAGTCATTTCGAATAGACACAAAAAGGACAAGACCGAACAGCTCCGCTGCCCGGTCCAATTTATTTATTTCAACAAAATTTGGTTAGTTGAGATGGTATAATATTAATATCAGAATGACATCATCGTAGCGCGGATGGCTACGATATAACGTCACCTCCAATCTATATGATGATACTCATGAGCTATCATATTACGCAGACCTATTATTTCTACCCACGGAATTTCAGGATATTTCGCTAAGTAATCAGGATTTTTAATGTCCAAGACTTTTGCACTTTCACCGATAAGGACTAACTGCATACAAACCCCTCCCAAAGCAAACATTCCTTCAGGACTGCTTAAAAAATCATTAGCTGTCTTAATATTACTCGTTTGACCTTGTATCAGTAATACAGCAGCTTCCATCCTATCCAAAAGGGAATAAATCCGCTCCTCACTATACATAAATCAAATCCTTTTCCAGTTCTTTACCGAATAACGTACCGGCAAACTGACTCCGTAACCGGACTATATCTACCGAACAGCCAAAGATTTTCTCCAGATCCATTTTCATACGGACCCGCAAGAACAGATTAGGTTCACCCTCATAGGCTACATCCACATCACTGCCATCCTGCTGCTCACCACGAGCCACAGAACCAAACAATGCCATGCGTTTCACCCCATGCTTGCTGGCCACCGTTTCATAATAGCCACGCAATAAATCCAAACATTCTGCAGTTGTTTTCATAAACTATGCTCCTTTATGCTTTACAAAGATGCGCAATTCCAATAAAAAAAATGTTAAAAGGCAAACTCTAAAACAAGGGCTACTGCATACTGCAATACATTGAATTCTTCTTTAGACATAAGCTTTTCTGTTTCATCACTACCACAAAAATACAATTTTTTTTTGAAATGAAACAGCGCCGGCATTAAAAAATACCGGCAGCTATGTTCGTTATCTCAGCCTTACTGGTCTTTACGCCATACCATCTTGTTCACTACGCCGGTGTAGCTCTGGATCAGCTTCACCACCTTGGTAGAAACAATCTCGTCGGTATAGTTGGGTACGGGCAGACCGTTGTCACCATTTTTACACATTTCTACGGCTGTATCTACCGCCTGCAGCAAGTCGTGTGTGTTGATGCCGGCCAGGATGAAGGCACCCTTATCCAAAGCTTCGGGGCGTTCGGTCGAAGTACGGATGCACACCGCCGGGAAGCTGTGGCCTACGCTGGTGAAGAAAGAGCTTTCTTCGGGCAGCGTACCAGAGTCGGATACTACCGCAAAGGCATTCATCTGCAGACAGTTGTAGTCGTGGAAACCGAGGGGTTCCTGACGGATGACGCGCGGATCCAGCTGGAAACCGCTCTTTTCGAGGCGGTTGCGGCTGCGCGGGTGGCAGCTGTACAGAATCGGCATGTCGTACTTTTCAGCCATTTTGTTGATGGCCGTAAAGAGCGAAGTAAAGTTCTTTTCGGTATCGATGTTTTCTTCGCGGTGAGCGCTCAGCAAGATATACTTGCCCTTTTCCAGACCCAGACGCTGGTGCACGTCGCTGGCTTCGATTTCAGCCAGGTTTTCATGCAATACTTCCGCCATCGGGCTGCCGCTTACATAAGTACGTTGCGGAGCTACGCTGCTGGCGTTGAGGTAACGGCGGGCGTGCTCGCTGTAACAGATGTTCACATCACTGATGATATCCACAATGCGGCGGTTGGTTTCTTCGGGCAGACATTCGTCGAAGCAGCGGTTACCGGCTTCCATGTGGAAGATAGGAATATGCAGACG
>Escalade_p1__coassemble_833_pt1 | contig 18057 bp, 13 predicted proteins | sample Escalade_p1__metabat2_low_PE_015 | metagenome-assembled genome bin Escalade_p1
CAAACTTACAACTGAATCCTGTTTCCATTTACACAAAATTCTGGACAGTGTCTTTGGCAACATGCTCAGTGTACTGGCAGCCAGTGCCTTTCTGCCTTTCCTGCCGATGCTGCCCATCCATATTCTAATCCAAAACCTGCTTTATGACATTTCTCAGGCTACCATTCCATTTGACCACATGGACAAGGAATATCTGGACAAGCCGCGCGTATGGGATTCGTCCGACTTGAGCCGCTTCATGATCTGTATCGGCCCCATCAGTTCACTGTTTGACATAACGACTTATCTGGTGATGTGGTGGTTTTTCAAATGCCAAGGCCCCAATATGCAAGCCTTGTTTCAATCTGGCTGGTTCGTAGAAGGCTTGCTGTCACAAACACTTATCGTACACATGATTCGCACGCGGCGGATTCCATTTGTACAAAGCTGTGCTTCATGGCCTGTCTTGCTGATGACGGGGGCCATCATGGTAATTGGTATCTGTATCCCCTTCTCATCGTTTGGTGCTTCTTTAGGACTAACGTCTCTGCCTTGGTCTTACTTTCCATGGCTAATCGGGATTCTTCTCACTTATTATTTGCTGACACAGTGGCTGAAGACAAAGTATATCCATTCATGTAAGCGCTGGCTCTAATGCAGACTATTTTTATTTTTAAGGACTAGACTGAATCGTTTTTAAGAAAAAAGACTATATTTGCAGTCATTTGATATAAATCAATTGTATTAATTTGACATTATTTTTAATATCTTTTACAATTATGAAAAAACTAAATCTAAAAATGGCTGCTACCGTTGTAGTATGCGGCGCTTTTCTGTTTAGCTCATGTATCGGTTCTTTTGGTTTGCACAGCAGAATTTTGCACTGGAACCAAGGACTTGGCAATAAATTTGTAAACGAACTGGTTTATCTGGCTTGCAATATTATCCCAGTCTATGCAGTTTGCTATCTGGCAGATGCTTTGGTAATCAATGCTATTGAATTCTGGAGCGGCAGCAATCCGATGGCCAGCATTGGCGACGTGAAAAAGATAAAAGGTGAAAATGGCAATTATCTGGTAGAAACTCTAGAAAATGGTTATTCTATTACCAAAGAAGGAGATGAAAATCTGTCTATGGAACTGATTTACAACAAAGATTTAAATACCTGGAATGTGGTAGCTGATGGAGTGAGTACAGAACTGTTACAGATGAACTCAGACGGTACTGCCCAGATGACTCTTCCCAATGGTGAAGCTATGAGTGTAACTCTGGATGCAAATGGAGTATCTGCTGCACGCCAAGCATGCATGATAGGTACTTACTACGCACAATTCTAATTTTATATACTGGAATACCTTGTACTGAAAGACTGACTGTCAAGTAAGGTCCGTCTGAGTACAAGGTATTTTTTGGGCAAATTATATCAAACAACGGGGAGTTAGAAAGGATATCCCACAGCAAAATGGAAGGCGAAGTCACGTTTGAAGTTAGGCTGGGCAATCGGATAGCGCACCCCTCCCCTAGCCGGATTAATAGCCTTCATACCTCCGTCAAAACGAAGCACAAAGAAATCTAGATCTAGACGTAATCCGATGCCATAGGCCACAGCAAACTGCTTGTAAAATTTATCCAGCTTAAATTTTCCACCGGGCTGATCTTTATAATCACGCAAAGTCCAGATGTTTCCTGCATCAATAAAGGCGGCTCCCTTAAACTTCCAGAATAAGCGGGTACGGTATTCCACACTGGCATCGAGTTTAACATCCCCCGTTTGATTCAGAAAGTTGCCATCACCCGGAAAAGAGCCAGGGCCCAGATCTCGTACAGACCATCCCCGCACACTATTGGCACCTCCTGAAAAATAACGTTTTTCCAAAGGTACTACAGTAGCATTGCCATAGGGTATAGCCACTCCACCTCCTACATGAAAAGCCAAGGAATTACGTTCGTCGATCTGGATATTCTTAGCAAAATCTAAATCAAACTTAATATACTGAGCAAAAGGAATATTCAACAAAGTGTATTCACCATTCTCATTCTTCTGCAGCCGGACCATTTTACCCAAAAGAAACAGCAGATTACCAGCCGATTCGAAATTAAAGCGGATAGAACTAGAATTACCCACCAGCGTATTGTTCATCATGGCACGACCAGCGCTGTTATAGATGCAACTGTATCCCGTGCGTACAATCAGCCGGTCTTCATAGTTGTATTTCAAAATATAATTTTCGTCTTTCTCCAGATACTGTTCTTTAAAATCTTTGGATATCCAAGGCATATACAGATAGTTGACATCTAGCAAATCAACCCGATGCTGTATATTTTTACGTTGTACGCCCCAACGGTATCTCCAACTTCCTGCCGCTACAATACGGGTAAATTCCGGACGGAACTGATAACTGTATTGCAACCCAAACTCTGTGTTGGCCTTAATTTTCCGCTTAAATCGCGTGGATAGAAAGGGAAACATAAAACGAGGAAAATTGATAGTAGCTTCTGCACCCAATTCAAAATAATCTTCATCACGATAGTTACCCTGCAATCCGGATACAGCTTCATAGGCTCCGCGTAATTTCAACATCAGGACTTCCGAGCCACGAAACAAATTCCGATGCTGGAAAGAAACGGAGGCTGCCGTCCCTAAATCGCCGGCAGAATTCGTCCCCTCCAATTCAAAGGAAATAGACTGATGCTTGGCCTTGGTAAGCATCACATAGGCATTCAGCAACAAGCTGTCGTTACGCTGGTTTTCAAAAAAACGGATATTGGTATATTTTAATGCCTGCAGTCTGCCGAAACTGGCATAGGTATTCTCTACAGTCTGTTCATTATACACACTTTTAGGTGTAAAATACAAATGGTTCATCAACACTTTCGGACGCAGATACAACCTGTCTTTATAATAAATGGGCATCCCCCTATAATGCACAGAATCATTGACTTCAATGCTGCTCAAAGCTGATGATTGTAATACATTATAATCAGTGATAAAGTTCACCTGATCGATATAATAGGGCCGATGAGGCTGAGGAGCCATCCCAGCCCCCTGTCTATAAGGCTCCAAATGCATGGTCAAATCAACCAGAAATGTTTGACGCACCGTATCAGCCGTATATTTCAGATAGTCTTTGTTAAACTTATAATAACCATGACGCAACAGATTATCCGTAATGCGCTGTCGCTCCAGATCAAGTTTATTGACGTCAAAAACCATTCCTTCAGACAAATAGGATCCTGCCGAATCTTTTTTCATACATTCCAGGATAGCCGGATCAGGAATATCATAGTGCAAGGAACGAACCATATAAGGACGACCTGTGGTAATCCGATATATCAGTTTAACTTTCTTTTTATCCGAAAACTGAGGAATCATACTGACTGAAGCGCCCATAAACCCCATATTCTGTACAGCTTTCATGATTTCCACACGAGACAATTCAGCTTCTTTCTGACTGTAGATAACTGGGGCATCTCCCATTCTCCGAAGCAAACGATTAGCCCAATGCGTAGAATCACGTCCAGAAAGATTATACACATAAAGTTGTGTCTTAAAAAGGCTGAACCATTTGGCATTAGGATTCTGACGTAAAAAAAACATGAAATCAGCAGGCTTCACCAATTTGTTGTCTGACTGGATATGGACTTCATCCAGCAAATATGAACCTTCAGGAACGAACTTAGTAGCAGAACAGGAAGCCAAAAATAGCATCAGAAACACAATCTGTACCGAGTGTAAAAACTTCTTCATATCTGTTACTTCGTTATTTTGGGATATATTCTGGCACAAATATAATTCCTTTTTTTGGGAAAAGAAAAATAAAAATAACAGAAGAGCATAGCAGTAAGAAAATAAACCCGTATTTTTGTCACACCAAATCAATCATAGATAAAATGACACTCAGTAAAAACCGAATTAAATACATCCGTTCTCTAGAACTAAAAAAGAAACGCAAAGAAGAAAATGTTTTTTTAGCAGAGGGTCCCAAGCTTATTGATGAATTGGGAGGACATTTTACCTGCCGGCTGCTGGTAGCTACTCCAGAATGGCTGCAGTTTCACTCAAATTACCAAGCTCAAGAAATCATCTCTGTTACAACTGAGGAATTAGCGAAAGCCAGTTTACTGAAAACTCCACAGCAGGTATTGGCTGTCTTTGATCAGCCCCGATATGAAATGCATGCGGATATTGTCAAGCAGTCGCTTTGCCTGGCGCTAGATGACGTTCAGGATCCTGGTAACCTAGGTACTATCATACGACTAGCCGACTGGTTTGGCATTAAGCATATTTTCTGCTCGCACGGAACAGCCGACATCTACAATCCGAAAACAGTACAGGCCACTATGGGAGGTATTGCCCGGGTACAAGTGCACTATACCAACCTCCCTGAGTTTATTGCCTCCGTAAAAGAGGCTCCAATTTATGGAACTTTTTTAGACGGCACTAATATCTACGAACACCAACTTACTCAAAACGGGCTGCTGGTAATGGGCAATGAAGGAAAGGGAGTAAGTCAGGAAGTATCGCAACTCATCAACGAGAGACTTTACATTCCTAACTATCCTGCTGGAAGCGAAACATCCGAATCACTGAATGTAGCCATTGCTACAGCAATCGCCTGCGCTGAGTTCCGGAGACAGGCTGCATGGTCTTAAAATCAAACGGATAATAAAGATAAGGTATCCAGGTGTTATCGTTCTCATCTCGGAAGAGAACGATAACACCTGGATACCATAATACATCTTCTATCTCTTCTGATAAAGTGTGTATACTGAGAACACGACCATCTTCTACCTCTACTACTGGCTGTTTTAAATACCCCCGATAGGGATGATAGAGATAATGAGCTGCATACCGTTTCATGGCTGAAGAGAAGCTGTTTTTAATGAATCAGTAGCATGATAACGCATCAGTGAAATGCTATCCAACACCAAGCTACGCACAGATTTACCCATAGGATAATATATAAACCCACGCACCTCCTTTAAATCTCCCAGACTGTCAGCCGATAAGGAAAGAGTCTGTATACCATCTGAGAATATCTTTTTAGGCTCACTGCATAAGGTATCTTTGCTGTAGAGTATCTGCATAGCCATAGTGGGAGCCAGCAGACTGTCACCTCCTACCTGACTGAAACGCACGCTCCATACCAAGGTGTCACGCTGGCTGAAATTCACATCAGAAGGAAGCGAAAAAGTCAGTTTATTGTCGAACGGCATACCTGTCAGGTTGTAGACCCGTTTCCAAAACCACACATCTATACTATCACCCGGCTGAGACTCTGTTGGTTTATTATCACGCAATGCTATCAAGCGATTTATTCCATCTCGTTCATGCACCAGGCGTTCCTTTACCTGCTCGTAAACCTTGGAAAAAACATCCGGATGACGTGCAAACCATACCATCGATGAATCAAATTCCGCCTGGGTAACACCATGCTTCCGAAAAACAGACTCTATATAAAGTGCCTTCTTATAAGACTCTTGATATGAGACCTCATCCCCCATCGCTTTTGCCTTGTGGTAATCAAAAAGAATATCTCCCATCAACTGATCAGAAAAGACTTCGGATGGACGTTCTACCTTGCATCCTACCAAACAGAAAACAATCCAGAAATAGGCCAAAAGTACACGATACGACAACAAACTTTTCATTTTGTTTCTTTATTAAGGACGGAATGATAGGCGTCGTTAAACTCCTTGCTGTAGAAGAGAAACAGTGCAATCACCCCGCAACTGATTGCTGCATCTGCAAAATTAAAAATCGGACTAAAGAAGATGAAATGTTCCCCGCCCACAAAAGGCATCCAAGTAGGCCAAGTAGTATCTATGATGGGAAAATAAAACATATCAACCACTTTTCCATAGAACCAAGGAGCATAACCTCCTCCTTCCGGCAGGAAAGAGGCAATTTGGGAATGAGTACTTTCATCAAAAATGACGCCATAGAACACACTATCAATAATATTTCCCAAGGCACCAGTCAAAATTAAAGATACACAGACAATAAATCCCATCTTCATGTCCTGCTTAACAAAGCGATACAAAAACCATCCGATAAAAGACACAGCCACAATGCGGAAAAGTGTCAGGAAAAGCTTATCAAAAATTTCCATACCGAAGGCCATACCGCTATTTTCTGTAAAAAAGATATAAAACCAGGTAGGAGGTGCGGCTGTAATACCTAACTTGTCATAAATCCAACCTATAGCATTTTCACTTTGATGCCAATACATCTGTGTCTTAACCGCTATCTTGATAACCTGATCAATCAGCAATACAGATAGGATAATAAGCCAGGCAATCCTACCCTTCGTAAAGATTTTATTCATCTATTTTTTATTAATATAATAATCAGAAAGTGTTTAGACACGGATGGCGTAAATGACATAAAAAAGATTTATGCCATTTACGTCATCCAGATATCTATACTTTCTAAAGTGAGCTAATCATCAGCAACTTTCCGTAAATACAATTACTTCTTGCCACTATTTTTAGCCTCAATACTTAAGGTAGCATGAGGCACAGCACGCAAGCGCTCAGGTGGAATCAGCTTACCGGTTTCACGGCAAATACCATATGTTTTATTCTCAATCCGAACCAATGCTGCCTGCAGGCCTTGAATAAATTTCAACTGACGCTGAGCCAAGCGAGTGGTTTCTTCTTTAGAAAGAGTATTAGCACCTTCTTCGAGCACTTTATAGGTAGGTGATGTATCATCTGTATCATTACCATCCGTCCCCGTCAAGCTTCCTTTTAGCAATTCGTAATCCCGACGTGCCAATTCCAGTTTTTCCATGATAATGGCGCGGAATTCTTCCAATTCCGCATCCGAATATCTAGTTTTTTCTGCCATAATGCTGTTGTTTTTAAGTGTTTTTAGGTTTAAATATTAAGGTTGGGTAATCATTTACTGCTTTATTACAGTGACAAAGAGTGAGAAGTCATCGAACTCCAATTCTGTGCCATTCTCCACTTCATCAGCTAAAGTCAGTGAAGTTCCCAATACTTGGTTACAAATATAATCTTTATATTCTGTTACCGCATCATCAGTCTGAGAATTTTTAGATAATGTAATACTAATTTTATCTGTAATTTCAAAACCACTTGACTTGCGGATATTCTGAATACGATTTACCAGTTCACGGGCCACCCCTTCACGGCGCAATTCTTCGGTAATGGTTACTTCAAGAGCTACAGTGAGCTTGCCTTCATTGGCTACCAGCCATCCTGGAATATCTTCACTAAAGATTTCCACATCAGCTGTTTCAATAGCAGCTTCAGCGCCATCTGCCAACTTCAAGGTATAACTGCCGTTCTTTTCCAGCTGAGCAATTTCCTCCTGAGTCAAAGCAGATACCTGAGCAGCTACAGCTTTCATCTGTTTACCAAACTTCGGTCCAAGCTTCTTGAAATCGCACTTGACTCTCTTGACCAATACCCCGGCTGCCCCATCCACAAAACGGATTTCCTTTACGTTCACTTCATTCATTATCAAGCCTTTTACAGCTTCGATATGAGCACGTTGCGCTTCATCAACAACCGGAATCATGATACACTGCAGCGGTTGACGTACCTTGATATTGACTTTACGACGCAAAGCCAATACCATGGACGTAACATCCTGAGCCATTTGCATGCGTGCTTCCAGTTCAGCATCGATCATATCTTCGTTAGCTACCGGGAAATCAGCCAAGTGTACGGACACCTTATCTTCGCGGCAAGTAACTGCCATCAAATCCAGATACAACATATCTGCATAGAACGGAGCGATCGGAGCCATTAACTTCGCTACAGTTTCCAAGCAGGTGTATAATGTCTGATATGCCGACAATTTATCTTGCGTCATACCCCCACCCCAGAAACGTTTACGATTCAAACGAACGTACCAATTAGACAAGTTATCATTTACAAAATCCGAGATAAGACGTCCAGCCTTAGTCGGCTCATAATCATGGTAACAAGTATCTACATTCTTCACCAAGGTATTAAGTACTGAAAGAATCCAGCGGTCAATTTCCGGTCGTTCAGCCATCGGAACATCCTCTTCTTCATAAGCAAATCCGTCTACATTTGCATACAAAGCAAAGAATGAATAAGTATTATATAAAGTGCCAAAGAACTTACGACGTACTTCTTCTACCCCATCTACATCAAACTTCAGATTATCCCATGGAGAAGAATTGGTAATCATATACCAACGCAAGGGGTCTGAACCATATTTATCAATTGTTGAGAAAGGATCAACTGCATTTCCCAAACGCTTTGACATCTTATTTCCGTTTTTATCAAGCACCAGACCATTCGAAATCACAGCCTTATAAGATACGCTGTCAAATACCATAGTGGCAATAGCATGCAGTGTAAAGAACCAGCCTCGAGTCTGGTCTACCCCTTCTGCAATGAAGTCAGCCGGATACACTTCACGATTATCGAGCAGTTCTTTATTTTCAAACGGATAGTGTATTTGCGCATAAGGCATAGAACCTGAATCAAACCATACGTCAATCAAGTCAGTTTCACGCTTCATGGGCTTACCATCCTTTGATATCAAAATAATATCATCCACATACGGACGGTGCAAGTCTATCTTATCATAGTTTTCCTGCGTATAAACTCCCGGAATAAATCCTCTTTCTTTATACGGATTGCAAGTCATCAGACCGGCAGCTACCGATTTTTCGATTTCGTTATAGAGTTCTTCTACAGATTCAATACAACGTTCGTCAGTACCATCTTCCGTGCGCCAAATCGGTAGTGGAGTACCCCAGTAACGTGAACGGCTCAAATTCCAGTCATTCAAATTTTCAAGCCACTTACCAAAACGACCAGTCCCTGTACTTTCAGGCTTCCAGTTGATGGTCTTATTCAATTCCATCATCTTTTCTTTACAAGCCGTACTCCGAATAAACCAGCTATCTAACGGATAATAAAGCACCGGCTTATCCGTACGCCAACAATGAGGATAATTATGGACATGCTTTTCAATCTTGAAAGCCTGCATGCGTGCTTTCATCATCATACAGATACAAACATCCAATGATTCAGCAGCCTGCGCTGCTTTTTCATCGTATTTACCATCTACAGTAAACTGAGGATCGTAGGCATTCTTAACCCAACGTCCTTCGTATTCCTTGTAGGCTGCTACATCCACACATTCGGATACAAAACGCTCATCAAGTTCTTCCAATAGGTAAAACTTACCAGTCAAGTCTACCATCGGACGAGTTTCACCCCGTTTATTAATCATAAATAGAGAAGGAATGCCAGCTGCACGCGCCACCTGAGCGTCATCCGCACCAAAAGTCGGAGCAATATGTACAATACCCGTACCGTCTTCAGTTGTTACATAATCACCTGGAATAACGCGGAATCCCTGATTACTAGGAGTCCAGTTACCATCCATATCAACTTCTACCGGTTTTACCCAGGGAATAAGTTGTTCATACTCCATACCAACTAAATCTGTACCTTTATATTCACCCACTACCTTGAAAGGAATCAGTTTATCACCCGGCTTATAAGCATCCAATGCGATTTCTTCCGCCTTCTTGTTAAAGTGGGCATAAAGCAACGGCTTAGCCAATACGACCGTCATCTTTTCACCTGTATAGCCATTATAAGTCTGTACTGCTACATAGTCAATTTTGGGGCCCACACAAAGTGCTGTATTGGAAGGTAAAGTCCAGGGTGTAGTGGTCCATGCTATAAAGTAAGGAGTACCCCACACTGCCATTTCAGGCTTCGGATTCTTCATACGGAACTGACCTACTACAGTTGTATCCTTCACATCACGATAACAGCCCGGCTGATTCAGCTCATGAGAGCTCAAGCCTGTACCTGCTGCTGGAGAATACGGCTGAATGGTATAGCCTTTATACAGCAAGCCCTTTTTATAGAGCTGATTCAATAGCCACCACAAAGTCTCGATATAACGATTGTCATAGGTTATATACGGGCTCTTCATATCTACCCAATATCCCATCTTGTGTGTCAAGTCTTCCCACTCCTTGGTAAACTTCATCACATCCTTACGGCAAGCTGCATTGTAATCAGCTACAGAAATTGTCTTACCGATATCTTCCTTGGTAATACCCAAAGCTTTTTCCACTCCCAGTTCTACCGGAAGCCCGTGCGTATCCCAGCCAGCTTTACGCTTTACCTGGAAGCCTTTCATCGTCTTATAACGGCAGAAAATGTCCTTAATAGAGCGTGCCATCACATGGTGTATACCCGGCATACCGTTTGCAGAAGGAGGACCTTCAAAGAACACAAACGAAGGACAGCCTTCACGTTCTGTCATACTCTTGGCGAAAACCTGGTTTTCGTCCCATTGTTCCAACACTTTCTTATTGATGTCTGAAAGGTCGAATTTTGAATATTCGGCAAATTTCTTTCCCATCTTCTTATCTATTTATTATTTATTGCTCTTTTTATTTAGGGTGCAAATTTACAAAAAAGTTGGATAAAAGGAAAAACTTAAGAACTTAAATCACAGCTCTCAGCTTGTGTATTTCTTAAATTCTATAGTACTCCTTTAAAGCATGTTATAAAAAAACTCATTATCCTCAAAAAATTTGGAGGTTGAGGAAAAATCAGTAACTTTGCAACATGTTTTTCATAGTATTAGATTTAAGGTTAACAAAAAAGATTGGCTGTCTGTGATAGATAGCCTTTTTTTATCCCCGTTTGAGTTTTACTTCATACAAGTCATTACGGCGATCCTTTAAGTTACGCACACTTCCATAGGTATGAAGTTCATTCAGCAAGTCCAGATCAACATCAGAAACCAAAATCATTTCCGTATTCGGTGTAGCCTCTGCACGCTTACCATCTGTGGGGAATGCAAAATCACACGGAGTAAACACACCTGACTGCGCATACTGGATATCCATGTTATGCACACGCGGTAAGTTGCCTACACTGCCGGCTATTACTACGAAACATTCATTTTCGATAGCACGGGCATGGGCACAGACTTTCACACGGCTATAAGCATTCTGAGTATCAGTCAAGAAGGGTACAAAAAGTATCTGCATACCTTGATCAGCCATAATACGCGACAATTCCGGGAATTCTACATCATAGCAAATCAATACACCTATCTTAGCACAATCTGTATCGAATGTCTGTAATGCCTTACCTCCACTTAAACCCCAACTTTTGATTTCATCAGGGGTAACATGAATCTTTTCATACATCTCATAGGTACCATCACGACGACATAAGAATCCTACATTATATAAACGACCATCTTCCTTTTTCAGAGGCATAGAACCCGTAATAATGTTAATGTTATAACTGATGGCCAACTTTATAAAACGCTCGCGAATCTCTTCGGTATATTCGGCCAGGCCACGAATCGCTTCAGACTCGCCTTCATCATTAAATTTCGCCATCAAAGGGGCATTAAAATATTCAGGGAAAAGAACAAAGTCGCTCTTGTAATCAGATACGGCATCTACAAAAAACTCCACTTGTTCAAAAAGATCATCCAACGTCTTATAAGTACGCATCTGCCATTGCACTAATCCTACACGCACAGTTGTCTTCGGACTAACATATTCCTGCGTAGGAGCTTGGTAATAAATATTATCCCACTGCAGCAAACAAGCATAATGCTTAGACTCTTCATCATTTGGCAAATAATTACGCATTACCTTACGCACATGGAAATCGTTCGATAGCTGAAAGGTAAGCACCGGATCGTAGATTTCCTTTTGCCGCACCTTATCAATATATTCTTTCGGACGCAACTGATCGGCATATTTATAATAATTAGGTATACGTCCACCAAACATAATAGCTTTCAGATTCAAAGTTTCGCAAAGTTCTTTGCGATATTCATACATTCGGCGAGCTAAACGCAACCCACGATACATTGGATGGATAAATACTTCGATGCCATACAATATATTCCCCTTAGGATTATGCGTATTAAAGGTTTCTTTACCTGTAACTTGTGCATAAGTATGATCATTTTTCACATCATCATAGTTGACAATAATAGACAAGGCACAACCCACAATTTTCTCGTCTACTACTGTAACAATCTGCCCTTCAGGGAAAATCCGAATTAATTTTTCAATCTGCTTATGAGTCCAAAAAACATCACTTCCATCAGTATAGACACGAGTAAATGACTGAGCCAACTGATCATAATCTTCAATCTGCAGATTTCGAATCTGCACTTTATTAATCTTTATTTCTTCCATAAGAACTATCCTATTAAACAACGATACAAATGTACAGAAGATTTATATACCACACACCTATTTTTTTATATTTGCCCATTAACTATGTTAACAGACGTTAATTGACATGTTGATTCACTAAAAACACTTCACGTTCAGCTCATTTTACACAAAAAAAGAACCGATAGCCACCAATGATAACAAGCAGTATCGGTTCTTTCTTGATACGCATTCCGCGCATAGTATACTATTCTACTTACTCCAGAGTTTTGTCATATCTTCCAAAGATTTGCCTTTGGTCTCAGGTACCAGTTTCCAGACAAAGACAGCTGCAATTACACAGATAATTCCATAAAGAGCATAAGCAAACATATGACCAAATTTTTCACCCATATCGCCCATACTCATATTATACATAGGTACAAATGTAGAAGATACTACAAAATTGAAAATCCATTGAAAGGCTACAGCAATTGCCACAGCTGCTCCACGAATGGTATTTGGAAATATTTCAGCAATTAGTACCCAACATATGGGCCCCCAACTGAACATAAACGAAGCGCTGTAAACCATAATACAGATCACAGACAAAATCGGAGGCAAGCCTATAAGTACATTACAAAGCGCTACTCCAAATGCCCCGACAGCCATCCCCACAGAACCAGAAATCAGCAACGGCTTCCGACCCCATTTTTCAACCGTAAAGACTGCCAGCAAAGTAAATAGAATGTTGACAATTCCCATCACTACAGTCTGCATCATCGGATTACCCATACCCATGGTTTCAAAAATACGCGGAGCAAAATACAGCACCGCATTGATACCCACAGCCTGCTGAAACACACTTAGCATAATCCCAATGAAAATAACCATCCACCCATAAGTAAACAGACGTTCCGTCTTCTCTTCGGCTGTAGATTTAATTTCTGATAAAATCCGTCTGGCTGCTGATACTCCGTTGATACGGCTCAACACAGATATGGCACGATCATCCTGCCCACTCATAGCTAAATAACGAGGAGTTTCCGGAACTAATAAAACCAGCAAGGTAAACAAACCTGCAGGCACGGCCTCGCTGACAAACATCATACGCCAGCCAGTTACCACTGTCCAGGCAGCTTCTTCCGGATTCAAAATTTGGTTAACCCCTTCTACTGCTTTAATCACAGGATTGGCATGTTCGCCTAAAATAACAAAATTGACAAAATATACCACCAACTGGCCAAATATGATAGCAAACTGATTCCAAGACACCAAGGTGCCCCGGATATGACTCGGTGCAATTTCGGCAATATACATAGGACAGATGGCCGAAGCCAATCCTACCCCAACACCGCCTAAAATACGATAGAGATTAAATACTATCAGCAATGAATACGAAGCCGTCCCCTTTTCAAAAAACAGAAATTCAGGATAGTAAGAGCCTAGAGCTGATAGGAAAAACAAAACACCTGCTACAAAAAGAGATCTTTTTCGCCCCAATTTCGATGCCAGTAACCCCGAAATAGCGCTACCGATAATACAGCCAACCAAAGCGCTGGAAGAAGTGATGCCGTGAACTGTATCTGTATAGACAAAATCAGAAGCTCCCATAAAAAAGGCCTGCAGTCCCTTTTCAGCACCAGAGATTACCGCTGTATCATAGCCGAACAGTAAACCACCTATTACGGCTACCAATACAATAGAGAAAAGGTATACTTTGCTACCTTTTTCAGTATAGTTCATGCTTATAAAGATTTAAGATTAAAATAACCAACTTGATAAAAAGAAGGATGAAAAATAGAGTTGCTCACCCTACTCTTCATCCTAAACCTTTTACTGTGTATTAACAATACATATTTACAATTGCTTCATACAATTCCTGCTTACCGCTAGTCTGTTTCGGCTCTCCATGCTGCTTGGCATAATCTACAACCTGCTCCAAAGTCAACTTGCCTTCTTCAAAATCCTTACCCATGCCGCTGTCGAACGAAGCATACCGATCAGCCAGCATCTTTTTATAAGGAGATTCTTCCAGCAACTTGGCAGCACTTTCCAAGGCACGTGCCATAACATCCATAGCAGCAATGTGTGCTATAAAGATATCTTCCAAATCTGTGGAATTACGTCTGGTCTTTGCATCAAAGTTAGTACCACCATGGCCAAAACCGCCTGCGCGGATTATTTGCATCATAGCCTGAGTCAATTCAAAATTATCAATAGGGAATTGGTCTGTATCCCAGCCGTTTTGGGCATCTCCACGATTTGCATCAATAGAACCCAGCATACCATTATCTACAGCAACAGCCAATTCATGTTCAAAAGTGTGACCAGCCAGAGTTGCATGATTTACTTCAATATTTACCCTAAAGTCCTTATCCAGATTATGAGCCTTCAAGAAACCAATAACCGTTTCAGTATCTACATCATACTGATGCTTAGTCGGTTCCATAGGTTTCGGTTCAATAAGGAATGTACCAGTAAAGCCTTTGCTCCGAGCATAGTCACGAGCCATAGTCAACATTTGAGCCAAGTGTTCTTTTTCACGCTTCTGATCTGTGTTTAACAACGACATATAACCTTCACGACCACCCCAGAACACATAATTCATACCACCTAATTCGATGGTTGCATCAATGGCATTTTTAATTTGTACAGCCGCACGAGCCACAACATCAAAATCCGGATTTGTGGCAGCACCATTCATATAGCGAGCATGGCCAAATACATTGGCAGTACCCCACAACAATTTGATACCTGTTTCTGCCTGCTTTTGTTTAGCATAAGATACAATCTCCTTCAAATTAGCCTCATATTCCTCAATAGTATCAGCCTCATCACACAAATCCACATCATGGAAGCAGTAATATTCAATACCGATTTTTTGCATAAATTCAAAACCTGCATCCATTTTATTTTTGGCAGCCTGAACCTTATCAGCCTCTCCATTCCAAGGAAATTTCTTAGTCCCGCCACCAAACTGGTCCGCACCCTCTGCACAAAGTGTATGCCACCAAGCCATCGAGAATTTCAACCAGTCTTTCATTTTTTTACCCATGATTTCCTTTTCCGGATCATAATAGCGGAATGCCATCGGGTTCTTACTTTCTTTACCTTCAAATTTAATCTTTCCTATACCAGGAAAATACTCTTTTGTTGCCATAATTTTTTTGATATTATTAAATTAAACTCTTTTTTTATTTCATTCCATGTAAAGATTGTTCCAAACGCTGTTTCCAACGACTATATGCCTCCAAATACTGTGCTTGAAGCATCTGATCAGGCTCAATGACCTCTAATTTTTCCAACGTGGCAAAAGCTTCGTGGTGATCTTTATAAATACCAGCTCCAATACCAGCTCCCTTAGCAGCTCCAACAGAACCATCCGTATCATAAAGTTCAATGGTAGCTCCAGTAACTCCTGCCAATGTATTCCGGAAAATCGGACTCAAAAACATATTGGCATGCCCTGCATGAATCTTCTGCACCGGAATTCCCATTCCTTCCATAATCTCAATTCCATACTTGAAAGAAAATACAATACCTTCTTGTGCTGCACGCAAAATATGGTGCTTTTTATGTAGATTAAAATCCAATCCCTGAATGGAACAACCTATTTCACGGTTTTCCAACATACGTTCAGCCCCATTGCCAAATGGTAAAATACTAATACCAGCACTCCCAATCGGTGATCGAGCAGCCATATCGTTCATATCCGAATAAGATATACCCTCCGGAGCAATATTGCGCTTAACCCAAGAATTAAGAATACCCGTTCCGTTAATACAAAGCAAAACTCCTAAGCGAGTCTGTACATCAGTATGGTTGACATGTGCGAATGTGTTTACCCGACTTTTCAAATCATAGTTTACCTCACCATTTACTCCATATACTACCCCACTGGTGCCTGCTGTAGAAGCAATTTCTCCAGGATTAAACACATTCAGTGATAATGCATTATTGGGCTGGTCTCCGGCACGATAAGTTATAGGAGTTCCTGGTTTCAAACCAAGTTCTGCAGCTACATCTGCCCGCAGCTCCCCCTGTTCGGAAAAAGTTGGGCGAATGTCTGGAATTAAAGCTGAATCAAAGCCATAGTAATTTATCAGAAAATCTGCTAGCCGATGGTGTTTAAAATCCCACAACATACCTTCTGACAAGCCCGAAATCGTAGTACACGCAATTCCACTTAAGCGCATAGCAATATAGTCACCTGGAAGCATTATTTTATCTATCTGTCCGTAAACTGCAGGTTCATGCTCTTTAACCCAAGCCAATTTCGAAGCTGTAAAATTACCGGGCGAATTCAACAAATGCGAAAGACATCTATCTGCCCCCAAAGTATGAAAAGCCCGTTCGCCATAAGGCACCGCGCGAGAATCACACCAAATAATAGCAGGTCGCAACACTTGCTGATTTTTATCCACACAAACCAACCCATGCATTTGATAAGATATACCAATAGCCTTAATTTCAGCTGAATCCACCCCACTTTCAGAAAGAACAGCTTGGGTTGCCTGTTTTAAATTACTCCACCAGCTTTCAGGATCCTGCTCCGCCCAACCTGGACAAACCGCCATTATAGCCGCTTCAGTTTTTGGAAAAAAAGCAGAAGATACACATTTACCACTTTCTGCATGTACCAAACTAGCCTTTACTGATGAACTTCCAATATCATAACCTAACAAATACATGATCTTACTATTTCTTTACGATAAAAACTATTTTCTTATTTTATTATATATCTTCTTGTCAAACCGATAAAACCGAGCTGCCCGATGAGCTACCCCCTGCTGTTTTTCTTCCAAAGGAACGACATACTCCATCTGACTGATTTTCTTATGAAAATTACGCACATCAATCACTTTCCCTTGAATCAATTCATACAAAGTACGAAGTTGAGCTGCTGTAAATTTCCGTGGCAACAGATCAAACAGTGCTGAAGGATTAAATTCCAAATATTGCCGGATATACAGCATGGCCTCCCGGATAATGAGATTGTGGTCAAAAGCTAAGTCTTTAATATCAGGCAAGGACACCCAACACCCTTGAAAATCCTCCAAATCTCGCTTTAAAGCCCGGTCTATTTTTACCAAAGAGAGGTAAGCTACAGTAACAATCCGCTCCACCTTGGCTTGCTGAGCCCGCTCCAGCCAATGCACATCCTTAGGATTCTTAGTGCGATCTTTAGAACCGAAAGCCTTAAACTGTACCAAGTTCACATTCTTTAAACCTGTAAGTTCATTCAAAACGCGAGCAGCTGCTTCATCCAGGTCTTCATCCATATATATCAAACTTCCAGGCAATTTCATATCATGGAACACCTCGCCCTGTTCTTCACCAACCCGTTGAAGTAACAACACCTTTATCTGTTCCCCATCAAATCCTATCACCACGCAGTCTACTGAAATATGATTATTAGCCAATGGCAATTGTGCATTTTTCATATCTGTATCATTCATTTGAAACAACTGCGCAAATATAATCAACATTTTATGAATATCTAATTGAAAAACTAGAAAAAACACATGTTATAAAGCACTATTTACCAATAAAATAAATATCTTATATAAAACAATAAGAAAAAATGTGTTATCATAAATAATACAATATATAGGTATAAAGAAAAAAAATGCCGGATATCTCCACAGAATCATCCACATACGAGATAATCGAGTAGGAGGAAAACGAAGTAGTTTTCTTCCTACTTTCGTTTTCCGACCTCTCACACCACCATACGTGAGGTTCCGCATACGGCGTTTCCGATTTTGGGTGCCATACGAGATACGGCCCCATTCATATGCCTGGTATTTATTAATACCACATCTGATGAGGTTTGCCACTCTTATCTTGGCTTTCTTCCAAGCTTTCCATATACACATGCGTATTCTACGTCTTAACCATTCGT
>Escalade_p1__coassemble_957_pt1 | contig 15544 bp, 14 predicted proteins | sample Escalade_p1__metabat2_low_PE_015 | metagenome-assembled genome bin Escalade_p1
AAAAGATCAGCGCTTCCACCCCATCCGTCAAACTGACCCACGAAGTCCAGGCATCGCTAGGCTTTTGTTTCTAAGTCTTTAAATAGATACCTACCGATAACAGACTGTAGAGATTTTCCGTTATCTTTGTAGCGAGATGAGAACGAAGGCATACTTGAAAACCTGGTGGTGGACTGCCATCCTGATGTATCTCTTGTATGATGTAGTCTGGATTCTGGCCGATCATGAAGAGTTTCGTCTTCTATGGGAAGAAGGCGGTACCATTCTGTGGGTCGACTTCTGCTACTGCCTGCTCTTCTCCCTCTATAACCTCTGTTTCGGGACCCTCATTTTGAAAAGCCATTTCCTGCAGCTATTCAGACAGAAGAAGATCGTGGTGTTCTGCGTGATTTTCTTGTTGGCCAACACCGCATTGGCTTTCCTCATCGAAAATCTCATCGATGTGCTCTTTGTAGACATCTCCGACCGTGAAGCCTGGGGAAATGCCTACCTCATGGGCTTGATTTCCACCATACAGGCCTTGATTGTGGCCGTGGAATATTATTACCAGGAGTCTGAACGGAAATACGAGGAAAACCGCCGGCTGGAACTGCAACTACTCAAGATGCAAATGAATCCGCATTTCATGTTCAACAGTCTGAGTGTACTGGCCAGCCTCATCAGCATCGATGCCAAACGGGCAGAGAGTTATGTGGTCCGCCTGTCCCGTATCTACCGTCACATCTTAGGACACATCGAAAGTGACGTGGTATCGCTCGAGGAAGCATTTCAATGGCTGGACGATTATGTGGCCCTGCTCCAGCTGCGCTATGCCCACATCGAACTGGTGGTAGAACCGATGGAACGAAACAGCCGCGACAGTATCCTGTCGCAGAGCCTGCAGGTGCTGATAGAAAATGCCGTGAAGCACAATACTCCTAGCCAAACGGAAAAGCTGACCATCACCATCAGCCGCCAGGAAAACATGCTTGTGGTCAGCAACAACCTCATAACTCCCGCCCATGGAATAAAAAAGTCCATCCCGTTGCACAAACTGGGTTTAGACAACCTGGCCAAGCGCTACCTTATCAAGTTCGGCCAGGAAATCAAGATAGAGAACCACGCCGATACGTTTACCGTGTATTTACCCATTATCCAACAGGCATAAGAAATGAAAAAGGTTTTGATTATAGAAGACGAACGACTCAGTGCCCTCCGCCTCGAAAAGATGATTCACGAGATAGACGACACCATCGAAGTAGAAGGTCCCTTGACCAGCGTAGCTGAGGTAACCGCTTACTTACGCAGTCACCACGACTACGACCTTGTGTTTGCCGACATCCAGCTGACCGACGGCGATGTGTTTGCTGCCTTTCAGGAAGTCATGCCCACCTCCTTTGTCATCTTCACCACTGCCTACGATGAATACGCCATGCAGGCCATCAAAAGCCACGGCATTGACTACCTGCTGAAGCCCATCGACGAACAGGAACTGCGACAGGCCATGCAGAAAGTGACCTTGGCGCCGAAAGAAAACAGCCTGCAGGTGCAGCAGGTTCTAAACGGGATGGTGCGCTACCGGGAACGCCTGCTGGTCTATAAAGGCGAAGAGTTGATTCCGCTGCAGGTAGAAGATATCCTCTATATCTGCAAGGATGGCCGGGGACTTTATTGCATGACAGCACAAGGGGTTTCGTACCGGCTGACCAACACCATGCAGGAACTGGAAGAACAGCTCCATCCCGACAAATTCTTCCGGCTGAACCGTCAATACCTGATCCACATCAGAGCCCTACAGCGCATCACCCCCTTCTTCAACTCCAAGTTGAAAGTACGGCTTCTTCACTGCGAGGATGATGAGATTTATGTGAGCAAGGAACGGGTAGGACTGTTCAAAAAGTGGTTGGATCAGTAGTCAAGCATAACTTCCCGTTTTCACTGAAGGTCCATGCGTTCAGATAAACAGAGGTGGCATCGATAAAAGTATAGAATGTGTCCCCGGGAGTTTCTGATAGATAGACCTTCGAATACTGAAAGTTTGGAACGGTGCGATCCAACTGCTCCACTACCGCAACGGGCAGGTCTGCAGTTTCCGGCAACAGGTATGTGGTATGCAACCAGCCGTCGTAAAGAGGATTAAAAGCTACAGTTTTCAGGATTTCCTCGTCCAGAATTTTAAAGCAATCTACACCCAGGTTATTCATAAAACAGAGAATATCCGCCTGCGGATAATGGTTTCGGATATACGCTAATTGTTTGGGATTTAAAGCACTGAACATACACGCCGGGCTAAATCCGGTGTTCGATACGGCCAACTCCCTACCGTTTTCGTCCATCAGCAATTCATGAAACATGGCTTCGCTTTCACCCAACGGATAAGTAAACTGAAAATCATAAAGCACATGCGACAGTTCCTTTCGCTCGATACATTTTACGCTACGCATGTTTTTCAAAGACATTTCTCCATACGACGAATGGAGGAAATTCTTTTTCACATCACCGGGAAGTCTGTCGAAATCCCGAGTTTCAGTGATAGTCAGGCTCCACTGATGATCTACATAATACACCGAAACTTGATTGAGCTGTTGGTCAGTAAAGCCCACGCAGGTCAAGTTTGGCGAAGTTTGACCAAAGGTAAAGTCTTCTAATGACTCTACGCTTCCAAAGCGTAATTCCAAATCCTTGGCTACCTCTCTAGGGAGTTGATTCGTCAACAGCCATTCATCTTCACTCTCACAAGACACAAAGCTGCAGACGAAGCACAGAAGGCTGATAAATCTGAATAATATTGTTTTCATTTCCATTTTAGTGATACTAATAAAAAACTATTCATGCCATACCATATCCTCAATATGCTTGTCCGTACGATAAAACATCCTATGGTCGAACATCAGCGTATGCTCAGTAAGTTTATATGCCTGATTGCCGATAACCACACCCTCATCCTGCAAATGATAATCGAATACATCTATCAACCTCAAAATTTTAAAATCGGAATCAATTGCGTAGTATTCCACCTGTTTCTTACCAAAGCACAAGGCGGCACCGGCTGCATCCGTTATAGCTTCTTCCTGTTTAAACTGGCGAATCCATACACTGTTGTCCAAAAAGGATGATTCCTGTTCCTCTGAACATCCGCCCAAAAACAAAATGCCCAAAAGGGTGACCAGAATTAGCGTTGTTGTTTTCACATTCATACTTTTAGCCTTCTTAGGTTTTATGATGCGGCAAAACTACATCACGCTACATTGCTGCGCAATCCTTTCTGCATCGAAACGGAAGAATTGCTTATTGAACCGCCGAAAGCCGATATGGAAACATTTTGTATGGATGGTCCTGCCAGGCATTATGATAATTCTATAAATAAATTTCAGAATAGTTGTATCACAGCCATATATTTATTATAATTGTGGTGAAAATATGATGCGTTACAATCAGTCATACCTATGAAACACGGCTCCTCGAACCATAGTTAAGAGATGATAATGCGTCAAACATCCATTTTATAAATATGCACACCTCCTTTAAGACTCTATATGATGCTGAAGGAGGTGTGCTTTTTAAGGGTAGACTATATCGTTTTCAGTACTTAAACCGCAGCGAAATGAGGAACTCGCGGCCACGCAGGGGCACACGGTAATATTGAAAGTTAGCTCCCTGATAGAGAGAAACTTCGTAATCCTTGCGGTTGAGCAAGTTACTGAGGTCGGCACTCACCGTCCAGCGCGGATGAAAGTCGTAGCGCAGTCCGGCGTTCAGGAAACTGTTTACGGAGTAATGACTGTGGGCAATCTCGAAGACCGATTGCGAGAAGTCGGCATACAAACGCAGCTTGCTGACGGGGTAAAAGTCCATCGTGAGGGAGTAGTAGGCATTCTTCAGCAAGTTATCGGTCGCCGAAAAGGCATCGGGCTTTTTCCAGCTGAGGTTGCCGGCCAGCGTGAGTTTGGGCTGAAACCACGAGAGTCCGCTCCACTGGGTGGAAAGCGAGGCGTGCAGGGCATGGTAGCGCAGGTAGTCGGCCCGTTCGTTTTGTGCCACATACTCCTTGTTATAGGAGTAATCGGTTTGTCCGCTCAAACTGAGGTGTGCCTCGCGGAAGTTCTTACGGCACGACAGGGCCACACTCCAGGTGGTTTTCGTGCGGTCGTCCCACACGGGGGTTATCAGGGTATAGTCGGGCAGGTAGAGGCTTTCAAAATAATGGTCGGAGGTGCTGCGCGTCCAGCCTGCATACAGATTCCACGACAGGAGCGTAACGGTGTTCAGATACGACAGGCGGAGGTTGGCCAGCGTGGTGCGCTGCACCGATAGGCTGTCGGTGCCGACCGTAAAGGTGCGGTAGTTGTTCATCATCGTACCGTTGAACCACGGGTCGGTGTTCGAGGCATTCTGATTGTAAGCCACCGAGGCATCCAGGCGCAACAGGTAGCCGAAGCGTTGGCTGACATCGAGCGAGGGCGAGAACAGCACTTGGCGGTCGTGCCGGGTGCGCCAGCCGCAATGCGTGCGGATGTATTCCACCGGCAGAAGCAGTTCGACGTTTCCGCCACTCCACTCTATTTGGTACGAGGGTTCGAGCGTGTGCAGCCAGTACGACGATGTAGCAGTATGCTGCGTATCGTGCAGGCGGTTGTGCTTGTATTCCACGATGTAACCCAGTGTCAAGGGATAGCCTGCCACGTCGAAAGCTGTGGAAAGGCGGTGGCGCATGAACCAGTGGTTCAGCCGGTAGTCCTGCCGTTCGTGTTCGTTATCGGCCGTCCAAACTGCTGATAAGCGTTCGCGGGTCTGATAGGTGCGCACGATAGAGGCCAGGGTGTAAATGCGGGCCGGGGTGGTCAGGTTGACGTTCGCCACATTCTGGAGATAATAGGGCTTTCGGTCTATATCTTCTACCACCGAACCTACGTTGGTTACGTTGCGGTTGTTGGAGCGCATGTCCTGCCATTGTCCCGACAGGATATTCTCTACATACACCTTCTTTCCGTTCAGCTCGTAGCGCACCTGTCCTTTCACCACGTCTTCGCGGGCCTGCAGCCGGTTGTTGTCGAACACGCTCACGGTGTCGGCAGCGTAATACTCGTTGCGGGTGCTGTCCTCGCGGTTTTCGCCTTCGTGGTTGTAGAGCAGGTTGAAGCGCAGGGTGGAATAAGGGGTGAAGGCGTGCAGGTAATTCACGCCGGCAAAGTACGAGCGGTTGTCCAGGTAGTATAAGGGCGAAATGGGCGGACGGCGGTTGGTGGCAGAATAGAGGAAGGGGGCTGGCAGGGGTTCCTGGGTATAGATGCCCGTAAAGTTCGACATGCCGCTTTGCAGACTGCGCAGCGAGGCACCGCGGTTGTTCAAGGCTCCGGTAAAGAGCAGCTGGTTTTTCCGGGCCACTTGTATGCCGGTCAAACTGCCGTCCCACACCACAGGCGTTCCGCCTACACCGACTTCCGCATCGCCGAAGGGGCGCATCTTGTAGTTCTTTTTCAGTTTGATGTTCAGCGTAGCGCGATTGCTATGCACCTTTCCTTCCAAGGCGCGGATAGGTTGGTTGTTCTCCATCACCTGAATGGTCGATACGGCTTCGGCCGGCATATTCTGCGTGGCCTGGTTGTACTGGTCGCCCATCAGATCCAACCCCTCGATGTTCACCTTGTTGATGCTGTTGCCTTGATACATAATCTGTCCGGAGGGCAGCACTTCGATGCCGGGCATGTGCTTGAGCACGTCCTCGATGCTGTAGTCTTCCTTCTCACGGAACGACTCCACATGGTAATTGAGCGTATCTTTCTGGCGGGTAATGGGGTCGGCCTTCACCACCACTTCATCAATGTCATAGGCTTTTTCCTTCAGCTTCACATCATATCGGTACTTATCCGATACAAGTTGGATGGTTTGAGAAGCATAGCCCATTTTGGAAAAAACCATACGGAAGGCATTCCCCTTGCGTTTCAATTGATACTGGCCGTTACTCCGGGTAATGCCATAAGATAACAACGAATCCCGAGCATTGACCACTTTGCACAACACGTTGGCTATTCCTTTACCGTCCGTATCCGTAACGGTACCCCGATAAAACAATTCTGCTTCCTGCGCTCCGACAGAAAGTGGCAATAAAGCCAAAAGGAAACAAAATCTGAGAAACTTAATGAAAACCATCACCATTCCAATTCCAAAAAGTTACTGCTCCTACGCGGGAAGTTTTTCTCCGGTTTCTTACCGTCTATAGTCAAATCTATTTCATCTACGGCCAGATTCATGTAATCTTCCCATTCATTCTGACAAGCTGAAAGAGCTTTTTCACGAGTCGTCTTTTGATAGCGTTTGTCCTTGTACAAATACATATCCCTTAACTTGGTAGCCTTTTCTATCCCGTTGCAGGTAAACACCCAATTGTATTTCGTATCATGAAGATACATAATCAAACCGGGAAGGCCTCCGAAGAGATAAGGTCCGTAGGGCAGATTGACTTCTTCAGTATACCAGGCCACATAGTTTCGACCGGCATACGAGCAAGTGGCTTTCTTGCAAGGTTTGTCAAGGATAAGGGTATCACCTGCCTCCAAATTCCATTGAAAATCGGGCAGTGGCTGTTCATATTGGTATTTGCGTAATACACGCCACTGCACAGTGGCTACAGCCCTTTCAAGATTGATGGCTGACTGAAAATGAAGCAAGTAACAGCGCTTCTCAGATATAGAATTCCAAACAGGTCCGTATTTCTTTGCATTTTTCCGACTCTCGGCACAAAGATCGTTGATAGAATCGTGCACGATGCTATAATAGTCGGTAAATAAAGCATAACGGTCAGAAACCCGGAGCACCGTCTGTCCTTCTTCCACATCGTCTACCTTTGTTGAATCCAGGAGAAACTTAATCTGATAGAAAATATCCAGATCAGCTTGATCCAAGATCAAGCGCTTATTTTTTTTATAATGGTCAATACCATCTGCACTCATAACCTGCTGCGCCTGCACGGGAAGGGCTACTAAACAGAGTAAGCACAATTGAAAGATGCTTTTCATCCAATTATTCATAAGCGAAAGCCGTATAGCCGATGCGGAAGCTTTTTATAAAGTTTATAATCAGTTGATTACCATACCAATTCCAGCATATTACTCGGACGCTTCGGGTTATTGGCTTCGGGCGTAACCATTTTGCCGTTTCGCTCTACCTTTACCTTAAAAATTTCAAGGCTCAGGTTGTCGTAGTCTTCCATGTCATTGCGATACCCGGTCAAGGCTTTCTCGCGCGTAGTTACTATCAAATCCTGGATGTATTGCTTCTTATAGAGGTACATGGAGGAGTATTTCGGCATCTTGCCAAAACCGTTGTTGGTAAATATCCAGTTGCGCCGGGTGTCATAGATTTCCATAATCAGACCTGGCAATCCGCCAAACAGATAAGGACCGTAAGGAAGCGGAATAGACTCGGTGTACCAGGCCACATAATTCCGTCCGGAAAATGTGCAGGTAGCTTTTTTGCAGGGACGGTTCTGAATAATCGTGTCACCTGGCTCCAACTGCCATTCCATGCGGGGAGTCGGATAGGTATATTCGTAGCTCCGTAATATATCATAGGTCTGCACGGTAGTTTGCTGCTTGGTCAGGTCGGTCAGGGTAACAAAGAAATAAGTCCACTTCTTAATAGCCTCCATCCATTCATCGCGTGCCTGTGCATTGCGGGCATTCCGTTTGCTGGCTGCCAGGTAGTCGTTGATGGAATCAAAGGCCAACCGGTTGTAATCACCAAACAGCAAGTAATTATCCGAAATCATCAGCACCGTCTGTGCTTCTGTATAATCATGGATTTTAGTAGAATCTTTTCGAAACTGAAGCTGATACATCGCTCCCAGTTGTGCCTGGTCTAAGACCACTCGTTTCGACTTTTCATAATGATCACCTGTAGGAGAGAACAAGCGCTGGGCTTGTGAAACTGTAGTCCATAAAGTCAGTGAAAAAATGAACAGAAATTTCCAAAGATTAGAAAGCATGTGATTCATAATAAGAAGCCGTACAGCCGATGCAGAAGCTTTTTTTATTTTACAACCGACTTCCCGAAAGTTGTATAATACTATTTTTTCATGCAGTTGAGAAGTTTATACCAAAGGAATAAACTGCATGGCTGACAAGGAACAATTACAAAAAAAATAAACTTACAAATATAAAAACGAATATGGTTTATCACATCATAATTATCCTCTTTTTTTTGCAAATATATATATTTTTTAATAGGGGGGGGGGAATTTTTTTCCTATATTATTTGCTTGTCTGCTATGAAACATATTCTCTGGCAGAGAAAATCCATGGATAGAGCTGTAGAAATCCATGGAAATAGAAAATTAAACCTATTGTTTACAAAAAAAAAGCTGTAGCTTCAGATTCAGAAAGCTACAGCTTTTTTGAAAAAATCGTCAGCTTTGAAAGCCGAAATAGCCAGCGTTGCAAAATTCTAATGGCTGTATTTTTTTATACGTCTAAGTCCACCTTTCACCCTTCACCATTAACCCTTCACTCGCTGATAATCAACGTAAATAGGGTGAACCATTCACTGAGGCAGCCTTCATAATAAAGCGGTGAAAGATGAATCCTTAAAACAGGTTCAACTTATGCCGGCGGGCTTCATCCAATGACAAAAGATTGGATTCTTTCACCTGCGCCGACTGACGAAGATTCCGATATGCCTCGTCAAGTTCTCCTGCCAGTTTTTTTCTTCCTTCCTGATTCATCAAGCGGGCAGCCACCGTTACATTTTGTGAAGCATCTTTGAGGTGCACTACCGGAGCATGATAAACAGGAGCAATCTTCAATGCAGTGTGAAGCTGCGAAGTAGTAGCCCCTCCTACCAATAGAGGAATCTGTAAACCTCTCCGTTCCAACTCCTGAGCTACATGTACCATCTCTTCAAGCGAAGGGGTTATCAGCCCGCTCAAGCCAATCATATCTACCTGCTCATCAATGGCACACTGTATAATGGTTTCAGCAGGAATCATAACCCCTAAGTCAATAATCTCATAACCATTGCATGCCATAACCACCGATACGATATTCTTGCCGATATCGTGCACATCCCCTTTCACCGTAGCCAACAATATCTTGCCGGCTTTAGCCCCACCAGAGGACTGCTGCTGTTCGATTACCGGCTGCAGGAATGATACAGCTTTCTTCATGGTACGGGCTGTTTTGACCACCTGAGGCAAAAACATTTTACCGGCACCGAAAAGATCGCCTACGGTATTCATTCCTTTCATCAGCGGTCCTTCAATGATATCCACTGCCATAGGATACTGCTTCAGGGCTTCTTGTAAATCTTCTTCCAGAAAATCGCCCACACCTTTGATTAAGGCATACTCCAGACGCTGCTCTACTGTGGTTCCTTCGCGCCAGACTAATGCAGAAGAAGAAGAAGAGGATACACCCGATTCTTTGGCTGCATCTGCTGCAGCTTTCATACGCTGAGCCAAATCTATCAGTTTTTCAGCTGCATCCGGACAACGATTCAATACCACATCTTCCAAGCAAGTCAATGTATCAGCTGGAATATCATCGTAAAGTACAGAAGTGGCAGGATTGACAATTCCCATGTCCATGCCTTCACGGATAGCATGATACAGAAAGACGGCATGCATGGCTTCGCGGATATAATTATTGCCACGGAAGGAAAAGGAAAGATTGCTGACTCCACCACTGACATGAGCTCCGGGAAGATGTTGCTTAATCCACCCAGTGGCCCGAATAAAATCAACTGCATAGTTGCTATGCTCTTCCATACCGGTAGCTATGGCCAGCACATTAGGGTCAAAGATAATATCATGAGGAGGAAAGCCTACTTGCTCAGTCAGCAACCGATAGGCCCGCTGACAGACTTCAATACGCCGCTCGTAGGTATCGGCCTGCCCTTGCTCGTCGAATGCCATCACGACAACAGCCGCACCGTAACGGCGCACTGTACGGGCATGCTGCAAAAAGAGTGCCTCCCCTTCTTTCAGCGAAAGGGAATTAACGATTCCTTTGCCTTGCAGACATTGCAATCCTGCTTCAATCACTTCCCATTTAGAAGAGTCAATCATCACCGGCACACGAGCGATATCAGGCTCGGAGGCTATCAGATTTAAAAAAGTCGTCATCTCCCGGACAGCATCCAGCAATCCGTCATCCATATTGATATCAATGACCTGAGCCCCATCTTCCACCTGCTTACGGGCAATACTCAGCGCCTCTTCGTATTTCTTTTCATTGATAAGGCGGAGAAATTTTCGGGAGCCTGCTACATTACACCGCTCACCTATATTCAAAAAGTTATTTTCGGGCTTTACTTCCAGCAATTCCAAGCCCGACAGCCACAAATTTGCAGGCTCCTGCACGGGCACATGGGGAATGGCTGTTTGAGCCAACGGTACAAAACGGCGGATGTATTCATCAGTCGTGCCGCAACAGCCTCCAATAATATTCACCAAACCTTCACGCAAATAATCTTCTACTTCCACCGCCATATCCTCAGGCTGTTGATCATACTGCCCCAAGCTATTGGGCAATCCGGCGTTGGGATAAGCACTGATATAATAAGGTGCACGCGAAGCCAGCTGCGCCAGGAAAGGTTTCAACTGACGGGCACCGAACGAACAGTTTAAGCCAATAGAAAAAATGGGCGCATGCTGCACAGATGCCAGAAAAGCATCCAGTGTCTGACCGGAAAGCGTACGGCCACCCGTATCCGATACCGTAACCGAAAGCATCAAAGGTACTTGCCTGTCTACCTGCTTCATGGCTTCTTCAGCAGCATAAAGAGCAGCTTTGGCATTGAGTGTATCGAAGATGGTTTCAATGAGCAAAGCATCTACTCCACCCTCCAACAAAGCTATCATTTGTTCCTGATACGCTTCAGACAGTTCCTGATACGTCAAGGCACGGAAAGCCGGATTATTGACATCCGGACTCATGGAGCAGGTCTTATTAGTAGGACCTACCGAACCAGCCACAAACCGGGGTTTCTCCGGATGAACGGCTGTATATTCATCGGCCACAGCGCGCGCCAAACGAGCTGCAGCCAAGTTGATGTCACGAACCAGAGATTCTGTATGATAGTCAGACTGACTGATCCGGGTAGCATTAAAAGAGTTGGTTTCTATGATATCGGCCCCCGCTTCCAGATATTTGCGATGAATATCGCAGATTACATCCGGCCGTGTGAGACACAAAAGATCGTTATTGCCCTTCATCTGTCCTGGCAAATGAGCAAAACGATCTCCACGAAAATCCTGTTCTGACAAACGGTATTGCTGAATCATGGTACCCATAGCACCATCAAGCACGAGAATACGTTCCCGCACCAGCTTTTCTAAAGAAGTCATGTAAAGTAAGTAGGTTAGTAATTAGTAATGTGGTTTGTGTAGGCTGGCAGATGCATGAAACAAGCGGATTAATGCTTGAACATACGCGCCATGTCCCGTTTATCGTCTTTTTCACGCAAGGACTGACGCTTATCATACTGCTTTTTACCTTTCGCTAAAGCTACAACCAACTTGGCCAAGCCTTTTTCGTTGATGAATAAGCGAACAGGTACTATTGTAAAACCCGGATCCTTGGTACCACGCTGCAGTTTTTCCAATTCCTTCTGATTCAGCAAGAGTTTACGATCCCGCCGTGCAGTATGATTATTATAAGAACCGTAAAAATACTCGGCAACATGCATATTCTTTACCCAAAGTTCTCCATTGGCAAAGTAGCAGAAAGTATCTACCAGACTGGCTTTTCCCAAACGGATGGACTTGATTTCTGTACCCGTAAGTACAATACCGGCTGTATAGGTATCCACCAGCTCATAATCGAACGTGGCACGCTTATTTTTGATATTTACAGGAGGTTGTTTCATATTCTTTTCTCTCATTTTTAAGCTCAATTGAAAGCAATGAGCAATCGGTTGAACACCATTTCGATAAACATGGGTGAAGCTAGCAGGATAAAAGAAGTTAGCAGTGTAAAAGAAAGACGCTTGTTTTCATCTACATGAAGTACCGCATCCGCTCCTTCCCATACTACATAAACTATATAAAATTGCAGCAGCAAAGCAATAACACTAAAGTCCGGTAAAATGCCGATTATGATCTGCAATACAAAATGAACTACTAAGGCATAGCCGGCAAACTGACGGGAAAGGAAAATATCTTTTTCCTGATCCAGCATATGCACACGCAATTCATCGATAAGATACGCAGCTAGAAAATAGCCGGCAAACAAAGACACTGCCACTGCACAGCATTGCGTCATGGCATACTGGAAACTCTGAGGACCGCTCCACCCTTGCTCTAACAGAGATCCGATGAAAACAGACAGACCGCATAAACCAATCATAGGATAGACAAAGGCAGTAAATACCATTCGTCTATCCTCTTCCAAATGAATTTCCTCCCAGGCACGGGCCGGGGAGGAAATCAGTAACAGGGCTCTATGGAATAAATCTTTATAGTTCAATGATCTATTTTTTTTGCATTTGATTGAACAGTTCCATATCAACATCAAAAGATGTCCATACCTTTTCTGCATCTTCTCCTTCTGACGCAACAGGCAGAGTATAGCCGTCAGGATTAATTTTGGCCTTAACCACTACTTTAGTGGGGTAAGCACCGTTTTCCATTTTATAACGTTCCAGATAATCGTGGATATCAAACGTAAAGTTATTGGCAGCATCGACCAGCTTATTTTTTTCTTCATTATCAGTACCCTTGTCATGAAGCAGGTATAAAGCCAAAGTCTTGTTGCCTTGCAACTGTTCATTGGTAGAGACACCCTCTACATAGTTCAAAGTAAAAGTATGCTGTTTCAGCATATCCTTATCATTCTTCATTCTCCAATGCACCGGCACCACAATCAGTTCCGAGCCATACAGCCAAGGTTTTGTATTACCATATCCAGCACCCGTAGAAGGTAGTAATGTAACGACCGGAGCTTCGTTCACAACGACCAGCTCATCCATGCCGTTTACCTGACGGAAAGCCTTGCCTTTAGAAACAGGGCTGGCTGCTACCAGTTCTACCTGACGAGCCTCGCCAGCCTTGGTTTTATTCGCGGTTTCTTCTACCCACTTCAGGTATACATATACCAAGTCATATTCTGAAGAAGTGAGATCCACTCCCTGCTGTTTGAGTGCTGCCAATGATGCCATGGTAGGAAGGAAACGGTTACCATCCAGATCTTTTAATTGTACGCCATACATAGAGCTGGCCACTCTTACATATCCTGCAGCGTCATACCCGGCATTATTATCGCTATCCAGGCAAGAGGTAAAAGAAATACCCATCAGCAATGCCAGGGCTAAAGCAAAAAAATTAATTTTTTTCATTGTTTCTATCATTTTTTAGGTTCGCAAAATTAGAGAAAAGATATTTTATTTACAACATATAAATGTATGTATTCCTCCAATTACTGCATCTGAACTTATTAAATTAACATCAATTAAAAAATGATCGAGCTATACAATCTCAGCGAAGAGCTCAATATGCTCATCTACATAGGATGCCACCAAAGCTGTAAACCGCTCTTCCTCTTCCAGGAAACGATCTTCCAGTTCGTCAAACTCCTCATAATCTTCATACATTGCCATGAATTCATCGTCTGTACGTTCCCGCTCCAGATCTTCCCGATGGGCTTCATAAATCTTACGAGCTGCATAGACTAACTTGTCAAGACCCTCTACTCCCCACAAACGCATAACCTTGGCAAAAGGGTTGACAAATATGTAGGCTCCATATCCGTTTTGAATCAACTGGCAGAATCCTCCTTCCATCAATTCATCGCGAAATATCTGATAAGCCAGCAAGGAATGCTGTTCGCCGGTAAGAAGCGACATGGTTTCAGCCGTCAATTCTCCACCTATAACCTGCTTATATGCATCTGTAAACACTTGAATAAAAGCGTCCATACCCTCTTGGGCTGCTTGCTGCAACGCAACATCTTTTACTTGTATCATAATTATATAGTATTATGGCATCAAAGATACAGCTTTTTTTTGGGAAAAACCTCAAAATGCAATCACGACATTACATTCAAAGCAGTTTTCCGGGGATTATTACTGAATTTTAATAAAAAGAAAAATAGGTTGACTTGCAGAAACGGGGAAAAGCCTTAACTTTGTAACCGATTTAAGACGTGACTTACGTTTTTTTTTAATTATAACTAACTAAAAGAGCTTATTATGACTTATTCACACGAAGTGGAACACATGTGTGTTGTAAAGAAAGGTCCTAACCACGGACCGGCTCCCATACCCGAAGAAGGCAAGTGGGTAAAATCTAAAGAAATCGTTGACATTTCCGGTTTGACACACGGTATCGGTTGGTGTGCTCCTCAACAAGGTGCTTGTAAATTAACCCTGAACGTGAAAGAAGGTGTTATCCAGGAAGCTTTGGTAGAAACTATCGGTTGCTCTGGTATGACTCACTCAGCTGCGATGGCTTCTGAAATCCTTCCGGGTAAAACTATCCTCGAAGCATTGAATACTGACCTTGTTTGCGATGCTATCAATACAGCTATGCGCGAACTGTTCTTGCAGATTGTATACGGTCGTACTCAGTCAGCTTTCTCTGAAGGCGGTCTGATGATCGGTGCAGGTCTGGAAGACTTGGGTAAAGGTCTCCGCAGCCAGGTAGGTACTCTCTATGGTACTTTGGCTAAAGGTCCTCGTTACCTGGAAATGGCTGAAGGTTACATCAAGACCATCGCTTTGGACAAGAACGACGAAATCTGCGGTTATGAATTCGTTCACCTGGGCAAGTTCATGGATGAGATCAAGAAAGGCACTGACGCGAATGAAGCTTTGAAGAAAGTTACCGGTACTTACGGTCGCTTCACTGAAGAACAAGGTGCAGTTAAACACATTGACCCACGTCACGAATAATTTGGAGGAAAAGACATTATGATAAGAGAAGTAAAATTTGAAAGCCAAGACCGTCGTATCAAACAGATTCTGGCTGCTTTGAACGAAAACGGTATCAAGGATATCGAAGAAGCTAACGCTATCTGCGAAGAATATGGCCTCGATCCTTATAAGACTTGTGAAGAAACTCAGCCTATCTGCTTCGAAAATGCTAAATGGGCATACGTTGTAGGTTGTGCTATCGCTATCAAGAAGGGCTGCAAGAACGCTGCTGAAGCTGCTGAAGCTATCGGTCTGGGTCTGCAGGCTTTCTGTATCCCGGGTTCTGTAGCTGACGACCGTAAGGTAGGTATCGGTCACGGTAACCTGGCAGCTATGTTGCTCCGCGAAGAAACAAAATGTTTTGCTTTCTTGGCTGGTCACGAATCTTTCGCTGCTGCAGAAGGTGCTATCAAAATCGCGGCTAAGGCTGACAAGGTGCGTAAAGAACCGCTGCGTTGTATCCTGAACGGTTTGGGTAAGGATGCTGCTCAGATCATCTCTCGTATCAACGGCTTTACTTATGTTCAGACTCAGTTTGACTACTATACAGGCGAACTGAATGTAGTTCGTGAAATCGCTTACTCTGACGGTCCTCGCGCTAAGGTGAAATGCTACGGTGCTGACGACGTTCGCGAAGGTGTAGCTATCATGTGGAAAGAAG
>Escalade_p1__coassemble_993_pt1 | contig 14885 bp, 13 predicted proteins | sample Escalade_p1__metabat2_low_PE_015 | metagenome-assembled genome bin Escalade_p1
CTTGTTTGAATTTTATTTTCAATCAATACGAGTATGGTTCTTTATTGGAAATAAACATGAATAAGAAACCAGGTTACGTATATATACTCACAAATCCCAGTTTTCGAGAGGATTGGGTTAAAATAGGAAAAAGTTCCCGTCCGGTGGATATCCGTTCTAAGGAATTGGATAACACAGCCGTGCCCTTACCTTTTGAAATTTTTGCAACGATGAAAACGGTCAAGTATAATGAGGTTGAGAAACTGGTTCATAAGACTATCGACCGCTTAACGGATCTGCGTATTCGCCAGAACCGTGAATTTTTTAATGTTGCTCCCCAAATGGCTTTGGAAATCTTTCGAGATATAGCATCGGCCATTGATGATGCTGAAATTATGGAGTATAAAGACAATAAGCCTATTATTTCTCAAAAACAGGAAGGAAAGGAATCGGTACACGAATCTTCTTCATGCAAATCTCATAAACGTCCACGGTTTAAGTTTAGTATGGTAGGCATTAAAATAGGAGAGTTTGTCAAGTTCGATCCTACTGGCATTATGGTTAAAGTTGCTTCAGATGATTCAATTGAATATCAAAACCGGATTTACAAGCTATCTCCTTTTGTGGGAACTTTCCTTCCTGACGATAAGAGAACACCATCAAATGCCTATCAAGGTGCCAAATACTTTTCATACCATGGAAAGGTTTTGGATGAATTGAGAACTGAATTTGAATCAAAGGTATAATAAATTCCATTGCTAAGAATAAGATATTAACCATTTTAGATATTAACTGCCTATAATATCAGATTATAAGAAGTTAGATGTAAAATTTAAACACTATGACACCAGAAGAAAAAGCACGAGAAAGAATCGATCAATGGTTTAAAGATGCTGGATGGAAAGTCATCAATCGCGATGAATTTGAGTCCAATATGTCTGCAGTGGCTATTCGTGAAGGGCTGCTTAATGGTAATCGAGAAGCTGATTATTTCTTGTTTATCAATGGCAAAGCTATTGGTGTATTAGAAGCCAAAAGAGCCGAAGTAGATGTGTCATCTGACGTGGTTTGCGAGCAAGCTGCAGGCTATGCCCGCAGTGTTCCTAATTGTTATCAAACCTGGCAAAATCCGCTTCCTTTTCTTTTCACATCTAACGGAAAGGATATTTATTTTCAAGATTTTAGGGAGAAGGATGCTGATTGGAAGCAATTGGATAAAATCTATCGTCCTAAGGACTTGGTGGCCATGGTGGGCGTCGATGATCCGTTTGCAGGATTGCCTATGCTTCGAAATAAAGGGCTTCGTGCTTGTCAGTATGAAGCGGTCACCGAACTCGAAAAAAGTTTTCGCAATGGCCATAAACGTGCACTGATGGTTTTGGCTACAGGAGCCGGGAAAACTTACACGGCTTGTTTGACAGCCTATCGAATGTTGAATTATACTCCGATGCGACGAGTGCTTTTTTTAGTGGACCGTAACAATCTAGGCAAACAGGCTGAAGGAGAATTTGGCACTTTCCGGCTAACGGATAATGGAGATGCATTTAATACCATATTTACTGTCAATCGTTTAAGGTCGGCTGAGATTCCGACAGATAGCAATGTGGTTATATCTACGATTCAACGTCTATTTTCCCTTTTAAAAGGAGAACCAATATTGGATGATGCAGACGATGACGAATCTGATGTGGATGAGGAAGTGGTTTTACCACCAAATCCAAATCTACCTCACGATTTTTTCGATTTGATTATCATTGATGAGTGTCACCGTTCTATTTACGGAAATTGGCGAAAGGTGTTGGAATACTTTGATACCGCGCGATTGATAGGGTTGACGGCAACGCCAGTTCCCGAAACCATGGCCTTCTTTAATAATAATCGAGTGGTAAATTATACGTTGGAACAATCTATTATTGATGGAGTCAATGTAGATTGTCGTGTTTACCGCATCAAGACCAAAGTAACAGAAGAAGGTGGCGCAATCCTCAAAGGACAAAAGGCTCGGGTTGAGACTAAATACACGGGTAGCATAAAAACGATAAGCACTAAGGAAACAAAGAACTATACACGCGAAGAATTGAATCGCAGTATCATCAATCCAGCTCAGATTAAATTGATTCTGAGCACCTATCGGGATGCTGTCTATTCGGAAATGTTTAACGATCCTCCGCGTGAGCCAAATATGGATTATCTGCCCAAGACCCTTATTTTTGCTTTGAACGAAGCGCATGCCACCAACATTGTTCAAATAGCCAAAGAAGTATTTGAGCGTACAGACGACCGTTTTGTGCAGAAGATCACCTATTCTGCAGGCGATAGCAACGAATTGATTCGCCAGTTCCGAAACGACAAGGATTTTCGAATTGCGGTTACTTGTACCTTGGTTGCTACAGGTACAGATGTCAAGCCACTTGAAGTGGTCTTGTTTATGCGTGATGTGGCTTCCTTGCCTCTTTATATACAAATGAAAGGACGTGGTGTTCGTACCATAGGCGATGAAGCTTTACGCAATGTTACTCCTAATGCGGTGAGCAAGGACTGCTTCTTCTTGGTGGATGCAGTGGGGGTAACTGAAAGCGCCAAGGGGGTTCATTCATATGTTGAAGGTCCCGAAACAAAGCCCATCAGTTTGAAGGAATTGTTGGAAAAGATAGCGCATGGTTATTTACCAGATGATTATTTGAGACGCCTGGCGGCTGTCTTGGCTCGTTATTGGAACAAAGCAGATGTCAGTCAGCGAAATGAGTTCATCAGATTGGCTGGTGATGATATGCAAGAACTATCCAGGCGCATCTATAGTGCTTTGGAAAGTGGCACACTCCCTCCTTACGAAGATATCAATGAGCCGAATTTGGAACGGAAAGGATTGGTCTTACCTTTGGCTAACCATGCTGATGCACGTAGATATATACTTATTCTGGCCGCGGGTTTTGTTACACACCTTATGCCCGGAGAAGACACGCTTATTTCTAAAGGTTTTTCTATAGAAGAAGCCAAAGAAACAGCTGATGCTTTTGAGGTATATTGTCACGAACATGCCGATGACATTGAAGCGCTTCGAATTATTTATAATAATGAAGACAATCCTATTACCTACAGTATGCTCAAGGATTTGGAGAATAAGTTAAAAATGGCAAGTAACCGGTTTACAGCCAAACAATTATGGAACTCGTACGCACTGGTAGTTCCTGATGCAGTGAAGCGGATGACGCTCAAAGAAGAACGTGAAGCTTTGACCAATTTGATCGAATTAGTCCGATTTGCCTATCAGCAAGTGGATAAACTCGAAAGTGCAGTCAGTTCAGCAGGACGGTATTTCAATCTTTGGGTGGGACACTATCAGCGAAATTTCCATCTGACCGATAAACAGCGGGAAATCATGTCTCAAATAGCCAATTACATTGCCTGCAACGGTGCCTGCACGGTAAAAGATATTAGAGAAGATAATCAAGACAGAGGTGTACAGCTGATAAGGGCTTTTGGAAATATGTCCAAAGCTAATGAAGCTCTACAATCTGTATTCAATTTTATAATTTATAGAAAGACAGCATAAAAATTATGGCAACAAATCATACCCCAACCGAGCAAGCGCTCACCAAGAAAGTATGGAATTTAGCCACTACACTTGCAGGACAAGGTATTGGCTTTACTGATTATATTACGCAGTTGACCTATCTTTTGTTTTTGAAGATGGATGCAGAGAATGAGGAATTCTTCGGTGAAGATTCTGCTATACCTGCAGGTTACCGCTGGCATGATTTGGTAGAACTTGATGGCTTCGATTTGCTGAAGCAATATGAAGATACGTTGAAAGTATTATCAGATCAAGACAATCTGATAGGTACCATCTATACCAAAGCTCAGAACAAGATTGATAAGCCGGTTTATCTCAAGAAGGTCATCACTATGATCAATGAAGAACAATGGTTAATCATGGATGGTGATGTGAAAGGCGCTATCTATGAAGGCATTTTGGAGAAGAACGGACAAGACAAGAAGAGTGGCGCAGGTCAGTATTTTACTCCTCGTCCATTGATTCAAGCCATGGTCGACTGTATTCATCCTAGGATAGGTGAGACTGTATGCGATCCAGCCTGTGGAACCGGTGGATTTTTGTTGACGGCCTATGATTACATGAAGAACCAATCCGAAAACAAAGAAAAGCGCGACTTTCTTCGTAACAAGGCACTGCATGGTGTGGACAACACACCGCTCGTAGTTACATTGGCTTCCATGAATCTTTATCTGCATGGAGTAGGCACTGAGCGTAGTCCGATTGCCTGTGAAGACTCTCTGGAGAAAGAACCAGCCACCTTGGTAGATGTGATTCTGGCTAATCCTCCCTTTGGTACACGGCCGGCAGGTTCTGTGGAGATCAACCGTCCTGACTTCTATGTAGAAACTAAGAATAACCAGCTGAATTTCTTACAGCACATGATGTTGATGTTGAAGACCGGTGGTAGAGCTGCTGTCGTTTTGCCCGATAATGTTTTATTTGAAGGCAACGCTGGTGAAACTATCCGCAAGAAATTGCTTTCTGATTTCGATCTGCATACCATCTTACGTTTGCCAACAGGTATCTTCTACGCTCAAGGAGTGAAAGCCAATGTGTTGTTCTTCACAAAAGGTCAGCCAACAAAAGAGATATGGTTCTACGATTATCGCACAGATGTAAAGCATACCTTGGCTACAAACAAGCTGGAACGTCACCATCTGGATGATTTTGTAGCTTGTTACAATGAGGAAAATCGACAGGGAACGTATGATGCAGAGAAGAACCCTTCTGGTCGCTGGCGTTGTTACCCGATTGACGAAATCTTGAAGCGTGACAAAACCAGCTTGGACATTACTTGGATCAAACAAGGCGGTGAAGAGGATAATCGTACATTGGCAGAATTGATGGCAGATATTAAGGAAAAGAGCCAAACCATCAGTAATGCAGTAGCCGAACTTGAAAAGTTGCTGGCAAATATAGAAGAAAATTGAGTATGGGAAAAGAGATTATCACAAATGATAAGGATGTAACCGACCTGTTCTTGAAGGTTGTTGACCTTGTCACGCAAGCAAGAGAACGTGTGGCAACGGCCGTCAATATTGCTGAGGTTTATACGAAGTTCCACATCGGACAATATATAGTAGAATATGAGCAAAAGGGAGAGACAAGAGCTGAATACGGAAAGGCGGTACTGAAAGGACTCTCCAAACGCCTGACTGAAAAGTTTGGTAATGGATGGTCGTATTCTAATTTGCGCCAAATCCGACAGTTTTATTTGGTGTATGGCAAACTGACAGCCACTGGCTGTCAAATTGAGCATGTCCAAAAGGCTAACCAGTGGTTAGCCGATTATCCAAAGGCAGAGGAATATCTTTCTGAACCAACATTCGCTCTCTCATGGTCTCATTACCTTATACTGATGAGAGTAGAAAATCCGGATGCACGCAGTTTCTATGAAATAGAATGTACCCAGCAACAATGGTCTAAAAGACAACTCAGCCGCCAAGTGGGAAGCTGTCTTTATGAGAGATTGGCTTTGAGCCGTAACAAAGATGAAGTAATGCGGCTGGCTAAAGAAGGGCAAACCATTGGTAAACCATCGGACATCATCAAGAATCCCATTACATTAGAGTTTCTTGGTCTAAAACCCGATGCAGTTTACTCAGAATCTAAATTGGAAAATGCCATTATCAATAAGATGCAGCAATTCCTACTAGAACTAGGCAAAGGCTTCCTGTTTGAAGCAAGGCAGAAAAGATTTACATTTGATGAGCAACATTTCTTTGTTGATCTGGTGTTTTACAATCGTTTGCTACAGTGTTATGTGCTCATAGATTTAAAGATAGACAAACTTACTCACCAAGATCTCGGACAGATGCAGATGTATGTCAACTATTACGATCGCTATGTCAAACAAGACTTTGAAAAGCCGACAATTGGCATTCTGTTGTGTAAGGAGAAGAACGATGCCCTAGTGGAACTCACCTTGCCTAAAGATGCCAACATCTATGCTTCTGCTTATCAGCTCTATCTCCCCAACAAGGCTTTATTGCAAGCCAAGGTGAAGGAATGGATTGAAGAGTTTGAGGAAAATGAGGAATTAAAGAAACTGGAAGAAAATGAAAAGGAATGATGCTGTTTTTGACTGCATTATTACAAAAAAAGAAATTCAACGATGGATACAAAAGCGTTACGTCAAAAGATACTAGACCTTGCGATACATGGAAAACTTGTTCCGCAAGACCCAAACGATGAGCCTGCATCCGTTCTGCTCGAACGAATAAAAGCTGAAAAAGAACGACTGATAAAGCAAGGTAAAATCAAGCGGAGCAAGAAGTCTGCAAAGACTTCTGATACGCCCCATTATGAGAACGTGCCGTTTGAGGTGCTGGAAGGATGGGTGTGGTGTAAGTTGGAAGATATTGTAAGCGAATTAAAATATGGAACTTCTGAGAAATCATCAAGTGTTGGTAAAATAGCAGTTTTACGAATGGGGAATATTACTAATGTTGGTACAATAGACTATTCGAATTTAGTGTATTCTTCGAATGATGAAGATATTAAACAATACTCTCTTGAAAAATACGATTTACTGTTTAATCGCACAAATAGTAGTGAGTGGGTTGGAAAAACAGCAATCTACAAGGATGAACAACCAGCCATTTATGCAGGTTATCTTATTCGTATTAGACCTTTATTGATTTCTCCTGACTATCTAAACACTGTGATGAATAGCGGCTATTATCGTGAATGGTGTTATAATGTGAAAACAGATGCTGTTAATCAGTCTAATATCAATGCCCAAAAATTGTCGCAATTAATGATACCTATTCCTCCATTAAGGGAACAAGGAAGAATTGTAGCAGAGATAGATAAGTGGATTTCGTTAATTGACATAGTCAAAAATGGTAAAGGTGATTTGCAGACTGTAATAAAACAAGCCAAGAACAAAATTCTTGACCTTGCCATTCATGGCAAACTCGTACCACAAGATCCGAATGATGAGCCTGCCTTTGAACTCTTGAAACGCATAAATCCCGACTTCACACCTTGTGATAACGGGTATTATACGCAGTTACCCAAAGGATGGGCTGCTTGTAGGCTTGAACAAGTAGCAGACATATTGGATAATTTACGAAAACCGATTAATGCTAGTGAACGAGATTCACGTATAAAGAATAGGCAAATCGACGAATTGTACCCTTATTATGGTGCAACAGGTCAAGTTGGACTGATAGACGACTATCTTATAAATGGCCATTATTTATTGCTTGGTGAAGATGGTGCACCATTCCTTGATAAAAATGCAATTAAGGCATATTCTATTAGTGGAAAAAGTTGGGTAAATAATCATGCTCATATCCTATCTCCTAAAATTGATTTTGAATTTCTACAGTACTCACTTAATCAAATTGATTATTCTGAATACGTAAATGGAAGTACACGTTTGAAACTTACGCAAACCGATATGCGTTCTATTAAAATAATGCTACCTCCATTAGCAGAACAAAAACGAATTAAGTCTAAAATACAGACTTTATTTTCTCAATTGGATTTGATAATGGAGAGCCTATAAACTCTCCATTATCAAATCTAAAGACATAAATGCTTTAGTTATAGCCTTTATGATCCTTTGTTGTTCCTTGTAAGGTGGAATAGGAACTTTTATCGCTTTGAATAGTTTCTTATTCAAGTGGGGAATGGCAGAACCAACCTTACTTTCTCGTAATATTTTCCTATACAAGTTGATAACTTGTAGTACATATTCTTCGTTCATATTTCCGTTGATAAGCAACTGTTTGAAAGTACTACCTTGATAGCCGTCAATCGGAGTCCGGAAAACTTCACCAGAGTTCTCACCATCTACTAGAATCAAGAGAGAGTTTGCAGCTACAAACTTGCCGGAAATCAAAGTCTTTGCCTTCCGTTCTCCACGCAAAAAATTTACATCAAGATTAATTCTTTCAATGCCACTTTGCTTTTCTCCATCGGTTAAATTACATAAGGTTTGCATAGATGCAATTTGCCATCCATCAGGTAACTGCGTATAATACCCGATACGTTCTGCTATATTGTTGCTGTATTAATTATAAATCAATGTAATATGGTAACTAAATTCAAAAATCATTTGGCAAAAACTAATCTAGCCAAGAACACCGTCACCTCTTATGTGTGGACGGTGCAGTATTTCTTCAACCATTATGGGGAAGTGAACAAGAAGAACCTTTTGGCATACAAAGGGTATTTGGTGGAGAACTTCAAACCACAGACTGTGAATCTGCGTTTGCAGGGTATCAACAAGTATTTGGAGTTCACTAAGCAAGATAAACTGAAAGTGAAGTTCGTAAAGGTGCAACAAAAGAACTTCTTGGAAAATGTAATCAGCAATGCCGATTACAAATTTCTCAAAGCCCAGCTTAAAGCTGATGGTTATGAGGAGTGGTATTTTATTGTGTGGTTTATGGCTGCCACCGGAGCACGTGTCAGTGAGTTACTCCACATTAAAGCGGAACACATCAAAGTAGGCTATCTTGATTTGTATAGTAAAGGCGGAAAGATTCGGCGACTATACATCCCCAAGAATCTACGGACAGAAGCCGAAAAATGGTTGAAAAGTCAAGGCTTGACATCTGGCTACATCTTCTTGAATCGTTTCGGACAGCGTATTACCACTCGTGGTATTGCTTCTCAGCTCAAGCATTTTGCCGAAAAATACGGAATGAATAAGGAGGTGGTTTATCCTCATTCATTCCGTCATCGTTTCGCTAAAAATTTCCTTGATCGTTTTAACGACCTTGCTTTACTTGCCGACCTTATGGGGCACGAAAGCATAGAAACCACTCGTATCTATTTACGCCGTACTGCCAGCGAACAGCAGAAGATTGTGGATAAAGTGGTAAACTGGTAAAATCACACCAACCCTTAGAAGTGTATTGGATTACACTTCTAAGGCGTTTTGAATGTTGTCAAGGACAGAGAATAGTTCTTCTATCTTTTGCACAATACACTGTTGTTCGGCAAGTGGAGGAAGTGGAAAGTTTAAATTCTCCAACACACCGATATATAATTCTTTTTGATTTGTGCTTCCCGCCAAATTTTCTTCTATATATAGTTGAGTAAGTTGAGAAGACATATAAGCAAATACATATTCAGCTCTGATTTCTTCAAACGTTCTTATAACTGATACATGAGAATCAGGAACCACGAAAGGATATTTACCTAGATAACTTTCATCAAATAGTCTAGTTCTACCAACAGTTCCTGTTCCTGTTGAATTAACAAGTACATCACCTGTTTGTAATTTATATTTTGAGTCCTATTTATCTACTGTAGAGGGGTCTAAAAACCTTGCTTGTTCTAATGAAATACCACCTTCCTTTAGATTGCATTTTTGTGCGAATACAGGATATGTTTTATCTGTTTCCGAATATTTAGGAGATTTTCCTCTAGACAAAAACAGACACAAATCATTCAATTTACACCAATACCATCCATTCGGCACATCAAATGGATAATACCCGTTATCACAAGGTGTGAAGTCGGGATTGATGCGCTTCAAGAGTTCAATGGCTGGCTCGTCATTCGGATCTTGTGGTGCTAGCTTGCCATGAATGGCAAGGTCTAAGATTTTGCTCTTGGCTTGTTTTATTATTGTCTGCAAATTGACTTTACTTTGTTCTATTTGGTCTATCAGAGCAAACCATTTCTCTATCTCCATAACAATACGTTGTTGCTCACTAAGAGGCGGTAGAGGAATAAAAGTATTTACAATTATTTCTTTTGATATATTGGGTTGTGTTCCGCCACCGCCTTTTGCGATAAACTCATTTCTTTGAGACAATAGGAAATAGAACAGGTATAATTGAATAATGGCATTAAACTCGATACAAGCGCAACATGCTTGATTAGTGGTAGCAGGAAATGTCAGTATTCCTAATTTTCCAATTGTTGCACCATACATCGCAATTAATACACTTCCTGTAGGATTAATTTTAGCAGAAGAGTTTGCGACAGCTTCTTCTGTAATACTTTCTGGAATATCCGAAATCAATCCATCATTTAAATCTCCTGTCTTAAGCCAAGGTATATTTCCACCATAATATGTTTTATTTGAACGACTAGGAGTTCCACCTGATTGCCAAGTGCCTACTTCACCCAATGTCGTCCATACCCAAGATTCCGGCACCTCAAACGGCACGTTCTCATAATGGGGCATATCAGAATAGTAAAGCAGTAGTACTCTCTACAGGAAAGACTACCATTTTACCAATTTGATTTTCCTCTATTACCACTTCATCCCGCGTCCTCTTTCTACATCCTCCTCATTCTTCTTCCCAACTTTCCATTCTCTATTGACGCTTTGGCTACCCACATCAGTATTCTTCAAAACTGCGGAAAGCTTTTGCAATTTGGGCGCTTTAGGAACAGGAGCAATTCTAACAGTTGCCTTGGTTTTCGTTTGTAGCATGGGAGACTGCAGTTTCCGTGGCTGCCGTTTCACCCGTTCCAGATTAAAGCATTTGGCATTGAGGTTGATGAGTATGTGATGGTTGCAGGCTTGCAGCACCGTATAATCGGGTACACACCTCATGCGCTTGTGCTTGAAGGTAGTACTATCGAAATAAGCCGATCGGCAAACGTTTTGCAATATCATTCACTGGTGGTTAGTGATAGACCTTCGAACAAAGATACCATTGTGATGCAAAATGGAAAGTTTAGCTTTGTCGAAGGTTGCATAGCCAAGGAGTTGTAGGTGAAATCTACTGACATATTTTCAATTAGACGCATGTTGAAGTCAACAAATATGATTTTAAAATTGCTTTTAAACCTTTTGACATGTGTTTCTTACCATGAGTCGTAGTTACCTTCTGATAAGAAAGTTCACCCCCGATGGTATGTATGCTATATAATTAGAATATCGACTGCTCCGTATAGGTGGTCAGCAGTTCCAGTGCCTTGATACCCATCACCGAATTGCCTTTCTGATTGAGGCGCGGACTCCATACGGCCACGGCATATCGCAGGGGATAAACGGCAGCAATGCCGCCGCCCACACCGCTCTTGCCAGGCAGGCCCACAAGGAAGGAGAATTCGCCTGCTTCGTCATAAAATCCGCAGGTCTGCATGATGGCATTGATACGCTTTACCTGCGAGCTGGTAAGCTGTACCTGACCATAACAGAAAGGGGTACGATGGTTAGCAAAGGCCAGGAAAGCTTTTGACAAGTCATCGCAGCTCATCTCTAACGAACAGAGATGGAAGTAGAAGTTAAGGACTTCCTCTATGGGGCCGTCAATATTGTGATGATATTTCAGCAGGTTGATGATGGCGGCATTGAGATATCCATTACTGCGTTCCGACACAGCTACACGTTCATTAAAATGCAGGGTGGGGTTGCCGGAAAGCTGGCGGACAAACTCCAGAAACGATTCGGCCGGGTTCTCCAAGTGGGTGTAAAGGATATCAGCCACTACCAAGGCGCCTGCATTGATGAACGGATTGCGCGGAATGCCCTGTTCAGCTTCTACCTGGATGAGTGAGTTAAAGGCAGTCCCCGAAGGTTCCTTGCCCACACGATGCCATAAATCATCTCCCACTAGGCTCAGGGCATATGCCAAAGAAAAGACCTTGGAAATACTCTGAATGGAAAAACGGGTCTGTGCCTGTCCGAAATAATAGTGCTTGTTCTTCACCGTATAGATACTGATGCCAAACTGGTTGGGATTGACTTCTGCCAGAGCAGGAATATAGTCTGCCTGCTTGCCGATGGTGGCATAAGGCTGTATCTCATTATATATCGTTTCAAGAATCAGTTGATAATTCATAATTACACATGCTATTAATCTAACACAAAGATAGAAATATATGGGATAATTCGGCTATCATTTGCCTAAAAATTTGCAGGTTATAAAATAAAGACTTACCTTTGTGCCATCAAAATGTCACGGACACTTGTTTTCTTTTCTATTTAGTTCCGTAATTCCCTGTAATTTCCGACAATATTTTTTTAAAGCCTGGATTTTCTAGGCTTCTCACTTTTTAATCAATTTCAATATGGACATTAGTTTAATTGGCGCAAACGCCGGTTCAGTATGGAACGCATTGCATGCACACGGTGAGATGGATCTTACCAAGTTGAAAAAAGAAACCAAACTGAATGAAACTGACCTGGTGGCTGGTATAGGCTGGCTGGCCAGAGAAGGTAAAATTCAGTCTGAATCAACAAAGAAAGGCAGAAAAACAGTGGTATTGTTTTCATTGGTAGACTAACAGGCTATTGGCTGTATTTTATAATAAAGGGACGTCCTGCAGAAAGACGCCCCTTTATTATTTTTATTAAAGTATAAAACTTGTATGACATCCTCTTACGGGGGTATCAGCCAAGCGTAAGTTCCTTCCTTGCTTCAGCATCAATTGTTTAGATAACGAAAGCCCAATGCCGGAACCTGTTTTTTTAGTGGTGAAAAACGGGATGAATATTTCACGGGCTACATCGGCGGGGATAATGTCTCCATTATTACTTATCCAGAGTTCTTTTTGATTCCAGCACACATCCATTCGGGTGGCATGGGCTTCTTGGGCATTTTTGACCAGATTCATCAGCACCTGACGGAACATATTTTCGTCAAGCTGAAGAATCAGAGGATCAGGTATCTGAACTTCCCATTGAAGAGACGGGAAAAGAGACTGCACTTTTTGCACAGTTTCTAATACTGAAACATTCTCAAGAGCAGGTTCCTGCAGCTGTGCATATTTACGGTAGCTATCCACAAAAACAGACAATCCTTTACTGGTGTCATAAATAGCTCTAATTCCTTCCTCATAGGGTGTGCCCTGTATCTTGGAACTGGAGAGGTAAGCCTGACTGATACTGGTAATCGGAGCGGTGGCATTCATGATTTCATGCGTCAGTACACGCGTCAATTTTTGCCATGATTCCACTTCGTTCTGCGCTACGAGCTTATTGATTTCATGTCCTAATTCATTTAAAGTTTCCTGCAGGGCTTTTTCTCCAAAAAACAGTCCGTTAGTGGGCAGATGAAAGGTAAACTCATGATTACGAATCGCCTCTTTCATGAGATGTGCCCGCGTTTTCAACAGCCGTTGGTGGCGATAGAAGCCGGTTATACAAACTGCTGACAGAATTATAATCAGAATAATATATGTCATTTTTTATTTATTTTAGCATACAACGTTTGGCGAGTAATACCCAACATTTCTGCCGCCTTGCTGATATTGCCATGACATTTCTCTACCGCCTTATGCACATGGTCGCTTTCTACCTGCTGCAACGGGGCAATATCTCGACTGCGATCCACGGCATCTTTCAGCGTGCGTATCAGTACATCATTGTCCCACGGCTTGGTAATAAAATCGACCGCTCCACTCTTTAATCCGCGTACCGCCAGCTGCACATCGGCATAGGCGGTAATCAATACGATGGGAATATCGGGATGCTTCTTATGAATGGTCCGCAGCCAGAATAATCCGTCTTGTCCGGAGTTTACCCCTAGGGTAAAATTCATATCCAGTAAAATAATATCCACCGATTCCTGATTTAACAAAGCCAGGATGCCATCGGGCGAGGTGAGGGTAAGTACCCGTTCAAAGACGCCGTCCAAGCATATTTTCAAGGCTGTCAGGATAGCAGGATTATCGTCTACAGCCAGTATGTTTCCATAATTCATAAACTGTTTTTTTTGAATTCGATGTAAAAGTATAAAATGATTGTATGATTTTCAAACAGGAGGGTGTATGATTTTCATACAATCTGTTTTTGGGGGGCTTTTCCATAGGAGATTCTTTCTGGGAGTATGCTACCTTTGCTGTCATGAAAACAATCCACGAAGAATAAGAATTGCGTATGAAACGAATGATACATCTTATGATGAGTCTGATGCTGAGTACGGCGGCGCACGGACAGCAACCATGGAAGGTGGAGCAATGCATCAAGTATGCGATGAACCACAGCCAGGAGGTGAGACTGGAAGAACGGTCACTGGAAGATGCCCGCATCCGCCGCACACAAAGCATCGGGGCTTGGCTACCTTCTGTAAATGGCAGCGTGGGCGGACAGTATAATTTCGGACGAGCGGTAGATCCCGAAACCAATACATATACTAATGTCAATACATTTTACAATAGTTACAATCTACAGGCTACGCTGCCAATATTTGAAGGTTTTGCCCGATATTATGATAGTAAGGCAGCAAGGGCGCGGCTGCTGATGGGTAAACAAGGTTTACAGGCTGCTAAGGAGGAAGTAGCCAAACAGGTGATGAAACTATGTATGGATGTGATTTATTTACAAGGTGCGGTTCGCCTGGCAGCTGACAAACTTTCTGAAAGCAGACAGTTGCTGAAGCAAACGAAAATCATGCTGGAAGTGGGTACAAAGAGCGAGGCGGATGTGGCGCAAGTACAGGCCACGGTGGCAGCCGATGATTATGAAGTGACCAACCAGCAGAATCTGCTGACGCATGCGTGGATAGCCCTGAAAGCGCAGATGAATTTTCCGCTGACCGATACGCTGGCACTGGACACGCTCTTCTTGTCGGAACCTCATCCGCTGCCGGAGGAGGAAACAGCACAGGAAATTTTTCATCGGGCACAACTGTATTACCCGGCTTTGATGCAATCGGATTGGGAGGTACGGGCGGCCCGTTATTCGCTGAAAGCAACGCGGGGAAGTCTGTTCCCTTCGTTGTCGGTGGGCGCAGGGATTTCTACCAGTTTTTACAAGACATTGGGGCAGGAATCTCCCTTGGGATATCGGAGGCAAATGAGGGAGAACCGGGGGGAGTTTGTGTTTGCCACCTTGTCTATTCCGATTTTCAACCGCCTGGACCGTCTCAGTGAGATTCGCCGCCAGCGGAATGAGTGGCGGAAGGCGGTGGACAGGCAGCAACAG
>Escalade_p1__coassemble_1002_pt1 | contig 14772 bp, 15 predicted proteins | sample Escalade_p1__metabat2_low_PE_015 | metagenome-assembled genome bin Escalade_p1
TAGAGTAGCTGACTACGGATCAGCCGGTTACAGGTTTGAATCCTGTCGCGATCACAAAAAAAAGTTTCTAAGGCCGCGTAGCTCAACTGAATAGAGTAGCTGACTACGGATCAGCCGGTTACAGGTTTGAATCCTGTCGCGGTCACAAAAAAGCATGTTTTAATAACATGCTTTTTTGTTTTCTCTCCCCTTTCATTTCCATAGCATAATGAAATAAAAAAAACAGTCGCCCAATATCATCTCTATGAGAGATATTGGGCGACTGTTGACGATGGATATCTTGTTAGATTAGCACTTAATATTTAATTCATTGAGAATTTTTCTCATAGCTTCAAACGTAGTAATACGTGTAGGGACCAAAGGAAGTCTAAGCTTATTTTCAATCATTCCCATAGCATTCAGCATAGCTTTTACACCTGCAGGGTTTCCGTCTACAAACAGCAGTTTAAATAATTCTGCAAATTTATGATGAATCGTCAAAGCGTTAGCGTAATCCCCTTGTAATCCTAAGCGGACCATACGGCTGAACTCTCTAGGAAACGCATTCCCGATTACTGAAATCACACCTACAGCCCCTAAAGTGATCAGCGGATAAGTAATCCCATCATCGCCAGAGATGATATTGAAATTAGCCGGTTTATGCTTGATGATATCGTCCATTTGAGTGATATCTCCAGATGCTTCCTTAATTGCTATGACATTCTTGAAATCTCGTGCAATACGCAGTGTGGTTTCAGCGGTCATGTTAACTCCTGTACGACCTGGAACATTATATAAGACAATAGGTAATTCTGTAGCTTCAGCTATTGCTTTATAATGCTGATAGATACCTTCTTGAGAAGGCTTATTGTAATAAGGAACCACAGAAAGAATAGCATCTACTCCTGTGAAATCATCATTCTTTAATGTTTCTACAACGGCGTGTGTATTATTTCCGCCTACCCCAAGCAGGATAGGAATTCTGCCGTTAACTCGTTCGATAACCATTGATTTGATTTTTTTCTTTTCGCTATCAGTTAGCGTTGGAGTTTCCGCAGTAGTTCCCAGCACACACAGAAAGTCAGTGTTATTTTGAAGTTGATAGTCTACCAGACGCATGAGCGCATCATAATCAACACTTTCATCCTCTTTAAATGGGGTAATCAGTGCTACTCCCATTCCTTTTAATTTTGTCTGTATCATGAGTCTTAAAAAGTAATCTCTAAGTAAGTGTCTCGCAAAAGTACGATTTTTTTCTATTTAACCTACAATATTTATTGGAAAAAACTTAATATCTAGACAAATGTTAGGATAAGATGGATAAAAACTCTTCTTCAGTAATTATTTTAATTCCTAATTTTTGAGCCTTTTCCAGCTTAGCAGGTCCCATGTTGTCCCCGGCAAGAATAAAACTTGTCTTGGATGAAATACTGCCTACATTCTTACCTCCATTTTTTTCAATCATATCTTTATACTCATCTCTGGAGTGCAGACTAAATACGCCGCTGATAACGATGGATTTTCCTGCCAGTTTATCGGTGTATTGCAGTTTTTCATCTTCTTTCCGCTCCAAGGTAAGACCTGCCTTTTTCAGCTGTTCTACAAAAGCCTGGTTTCGTACATCTGCAAAATAACTGATAATGCTTTGAGCTATTTTTTCTCCAATCTCATCCACGCTTTTAAGGGATTCCAAATCGGCTTTAGCCAATTCGTCAATGGAATGAAAAGCTTTCGCAATTTTTTTTGCCACAGTTTCTCCTACAAATCGAATGCCTAAAGCAAATAATACTCGTTCATAAGGAACCTCTTTGCTTTTAGCTATGCCTGAAATGATATTTTCAGCCGATTTTTCGCCCATTCGTTCCAAGTCTTTAATATCAGTAGTTTGGAGTGAATAAAGGTCTGCAGCGCTTTTAATTAAGCCCAATCGGAAAAACATATCTACTGTTTCTGGTCCTAAGCCATCAATATTCATAGCTTTCCTACTGATAAAATGCTCTATCTTACCTTTAATCTGAGGCGGACAAGATGATTCATTTGGGCAGTAGTGAGCAGCTTCACCTTCATAGCGTATCAGTTTGCAGCCACATTCCGGACATGTTGTGATAAATTTGACTTTTTCTCCTATCATAAAAGAACGTGCTTCCAGATCAACACCGGTTATTTTGGGAATGATTTCTCCGCCTTTTTCCACATAGACCATATCGCCGATATGTAAGTCCAACCCTTCTATAATATCTGCATTATGCAGGGAAGCTCGTTTGACAATAGTCCCAGAAAGCTGAACAGGATCCAAATTGGCTACCGGTGTGATAGCCCCTGTTCTTCCCACTTGATAAGTTACTTTGTTGAGTCGTGTTAAGGCACGTTCAGCCTGAAATTTATAGGCTATGGCCCACCTGGGCGATTTTGCGGTATATCCTAAATTCTTTTGTTGACGTATACTGTTTATTTTCAGAACAATTCCGTCTGTAGCTACCGGTAAATTCTTACGCTCTAAATCCCAATATTTGATATATTCAAACACTTCATCCAGGGAGTGTGCCTTTTTCATATAAGGGGAAATCTTAAAACCCCACCGCGAAGCTTCCTGCAGATTTTCAAAATGACCATCGCATGGTATATCTTCACCTAACAGATAATAGAGATAAGCATCCAGCTTTCGGGAAGCCACGACAGAAGAATTTTGTAGTTTCAGTGTTCCTGATGCAGCATTACGGGGGTTTGCAAACAAAGGTTCTTCGCGCAATTCTTTCTCGCGGTTCAACTCTTCAAAAACTGTCCAGGGCATGAGTATTTCTCCACGAATTTCGAAAGAAGCCGGATAATGACCGTGCAGTACTAAAGGAATCGTACGGATGGTTTTTACGTTGTCTGTTACATCATCGCCCTGTGTTCCGTCTCCTCGTGTTACGGCACGTACCAATTTCCCGTTCTCGTAAGTTAACGAAATAGAAGTTCCGTCAAATTTCAATTCGCAGCAGATTTCAAAATCTTCATTCAGGGATTTTTTTACCCGGTCATAAAAATCGGTTACTTCAGCTTCGGAATAAGTATTGCCGAGAGAGAGCATGGGGTAACGGTGTGCTATCTGCCGGAAATTTTTATTGATGTCACTGCCTACACGCATAGTGGGCGAATTTTCATCTTGAAACTCTGGGTGGGTTTGTTCCAAATCCTGTAGATTTCGCATCATATCATCGAATTCCTTATCTGAAATTTCCGGAGCATTTAATACATAATAGTTATAGTTGTGCTGATGCAGTGCTGCACGCAAATTTTCTATTTTTTCTTTTATATCCATAATAATATTGGGTAGTTGAACGCAGCAAAAATACACGTTTATTCTTGAATATTCCTACTTTTGTTGCAGGAAAATAGAACTTCCGCTATTTTTGCAAAAAAAACTAAAAGGTATGCGTATTGATATTATAACCGTTCTGCCGGAGATGATTGAAGGGTTCTTCAATTGCTCTATCATGAAACGTGCTCAAAACAAAGGGCTTGCTGAAATTTATATTCATAATCTTCGTGATTATACCGAAGATAAGTATCGTAGAGTAGATGATTATCCGTTTGGCGGATTTGCTGGAATGGTCATGAAAATCGAACCTATTGAACGATGTATTAATGCCTTGAAGGCTGAACGTGATTATGATGAAGTAATTTTCACGACTCCTGATGGGGAACAATTCTGTCAGCCTATGGCTAATACATTATCGCTGGCACAGAATTTGATTATTTTATGCGGCCATTTCAAGGGAATTGACTATCGGATTCGGGAACATCTTATTACAAAAGAAATCAGTATTGGTGATTATGTTTTAACAGGAGGAGAGTTGGCTGCAGCTGTAATGGCTGACGCCATTGTGCGTATTATTCCTGGAGTGATTTCTGATGAGCAGTCTGCTTTGTCTGACTCTTTTCAGGATAATCTGTTGGCTGCACCAGTGTATACACGTCCTGCAGAGTATAAAGGATGGAAAGTTCCAGAAATTTTACTTTCCGGGCATGAGGCTAAAATAAAGGAATGGGAACTTCAGCAGTCATTGGAAAGAACTAGAAGGTTAAGACCGGATTTGTTGGATGAATAAAATCTGACGAAGTTAGCTTGTAAAAAAATAAAAAAGGACACTCGAGGAGAATGTCCTTTTTTATTAATGTATGTTGCGTATGTTCTTATTCAGATATTCATTATACCTCAAGTGCGCCAATGATATCACGTACTGATTGATAACCGTGTCTGTCCAGATAGTCGTTAATACCTTCTGCTACCTTTATAGTAACTGTTGGATCTATAAAATTAGCTGTACCTATTTGAATGGCTGAAGCTCCTGCCAGCAGGAATTCTACAGCATCACGCCAATTCATGATGCCTCCCAGGCCAATGACCGGGATATTGACAGCTTTAGCTACCTGCCACACCATGCGTAAGGCGATGGGTTTAACTGCTGCTCCCGACATGCCGCCGGTTACGGTTGATAAAAGTGGACGTCTGCGTTCTGCATCAATGGCCATTCCCAATAAAGTGTTAATCAGAGATACACTGTCTGCGCCCCCTTGTTCTGCTGCGCGTGCTATTTCTGTAATATCGGTAACATTGGGTGATAGCTTGACAATAAGCGTCTTTTTATAAACAGAGCGGACTGCCTTTACAACTTCCTCAGCTCCTTTGGCAGTAACTCCAAAAGCCATCCCGCCCTGTTTGACATTAGGGCATGATATATTGAGTTCAATAGCGGGAATATTTGCAAGTTCATTAATGATTGAAGCTGTTTCAACATAATCTTCAATGGCAGAGCCTGACACGTTTACAATCATGTTGGTTTGTACGTCTTTTATGCGGGGATAGATTTGATCTACAAAATAATGAACTCCTTTATTTTGCAGTCCCACAGCGTTTAGCATGCCTGATGGAGTTTCTGCCATCCGAGGATAAGGATTTCCTTCACGCTTGTGAAGGGTAGTACCTTTTACTATGATACCACCTATTTGCGCGATATCTATAAAATCTGCAAACTCTTCCCCGTAACCAAAAGTACCAGATGCGGTCATTACAGGGTTTTTCATCCTTAAATCGCCAATATTTACATTTAAATCTGCCATAACAACTTATTAATATTAAAAACAGGACCTTCTTTACAAACACATAAATGACCTTCGTCAGTATTTTCTACACAGCATAAACAAGCTCCTACGCCACAAGCCATTTTGTTTTCTAGAGAAACCTCGCAATTAATTTGATTCTTTTTTGCATATTTAGCTACTGCTACCATCATAGGCTTGGGGCCGCAAGTGTAAATCTGCTCAAAGTTTACTTTCTCCAAGATAGAATGCTGGGTGACATATCCTTTTTCACCGTGACTACCATCTTCTGTAGTGGTATAAACGTCACCATAAGCTGCAAACTGATCCAGCTGCAGCAAATCCTGGCTGCTTCTAGCCCCCAGTAAGAAAGTAGGCTTACAGCCATTTAAAGCAAGTTGTTCGCCTAGATAAAGCATGGGGGCAGTACCTACACCGCCACCTACTAATAGCAGCTTATCTGAGCCTTTTTCCGGCATAGTGAAACCGTTTCCTAGCGGTAATACCACATTGATAGTTTCGCCGATTCTAGCTTCTGCTAAACGCTTGGTTCCATCGCCGACCAGTTGGATTAGAAACCAAACTTCATTTTTTGCTCTATCTACAAAGTTGATAGAAATCGGACGGCGTAAGAAGGTAGAAGAGGATCCATCTACTCTAATTTCAGCAAACTGTCCCGGCAGCATTTCTGGAAGTTCTGTCGAAGAAGTTAATTTCAGCAATACATAATTGACATGCAGACGAGTATTCTCAGTCACAGTCAAATCCAATATGAATTTTTTCATGATCAATATTAAAGAATGAATATATAATCGCTTTTGGACACAAAGATACGTTAATTTATGAAAATAGCCGATTTTGATGTTTATTTTTCCGGTCTGAATACCTCATAGGTGTTGTCATCAAAAAAAATCCGTATTTCGGTTATTTTTCGAGCAGGCTTTTCTTTGTATATAATCTCCTGTTTTACAATCTCTTTAGACTCATTTTTAGCTGTTTCTACGATGTATTCCTTTCGATTTTTGTCTTCTCCTGTAGAATGATACACATTTTCGCCATTCTCAGCGGTTATTGGAGAGTCAGAATGAAAGTCAGGACTACCATCTAAATTAGTAATCATGCTGCCAACTCCGGTAAGAAGCCAGTTCAGGTCTATATCGCGATATTTCTCATGCAGCCTGATAATCACATCAGTACTAGGATATTTATTTCTGGGACCTAAAATATGAGAAATGGTAGCTTGTGCTACACCAATGCTTTCAGCAAAGGCGCCAGCTGTCAGATTCTCACGCTCCATAATCATTTTAAAGCGGTCTTTTATACTCATAGCTATTGAATATTACATTTGTATTGCCAAATAATTAGGTTACAAAGGTAAAAAAAGCAAATTACATATGCAAATAACAAAAGTAATAGTATGAAATATTACAAATGTTTTCCTGCTTTTACAAAATTAAAACTGACTCTGCTGAAATCTTTAAAATTGCCGTAAATATCTAATAGTGAAGCTTTAATAAAATCTTGTAATAATAAAACAATCAGATTAATAACTATGTGAAATTATAATATATTAACTATATTACAAATGTTTCATTGATATCCTGGTTGTAGTTGATGTACTATTTCATTAAAAGTATTTAATATGCTGGGCTTTAATAGAATATATATATGAATTTTAGCTGTTAAGTTTCTCGTGTTACAGAAGTGTTTCAGATATGTATTTAGGTAAAAATTATCTATTACTTATGTGTATTTTACCAATATATCACATATGTAAATTAACATAAATATAATGAGATACATATGTTATTTACCATATTTACATAAATACTATCTGATAATTAGTAGAGCAACTATTTAATGCTGACCAGCTGGTATGAGTCCCTCTCTTCTCCTCCCCTACTTCGTTTTTTTCAGCAAATTAGTGGAATTTTACTGCTATCATCTCTCCCCTCACCCGCTCCCTTCATTTCCTGGCTTTATTTCGATAAGGAGGCTAGTTTGAATGGATTTATTCGATTCTAAGCACCTTATTTTATGGATATTTTATTGTATATCAGTAAAATAAATCGTTTTTCTGTATCTTTAGAGAAATCAGATCTAGATAAATAATAGGTTTTATTTAGAAAATTGACAAAACAAAAAATCCTTCCATGGGGTTTTATGCCCATGGAAGGATTTTCAGTTCAAAACCTTCTCTGTTTCTAATGCAGGATTTTGAAAATTAACTCCCTCAATAAATCACCATCACCTATCGATGCGTTGGCCACTCCTTTTGATCTGGCATCAGTGTATCTGATTTCACCGATGATCTGCATCGTCTTTACCCCACTATATCGCTTCATTGCTTGTAAATACTCTCGAGCTTGCCATGGAGTCTTTAGGCCTAAAAATACAGCAATGCCTTGCTCGCTTTTTTCAGGAGCATAGTAAGCCAACATTAAATTAGAAAAGAATCCAAACAGTAAAGATAAAGTCATTTGAATAGGATTATTTTTAGGATTTTCCTCAAAATATTTTATGATCTTATTTGCTTTTAAAACGTCTTTTTCAACCAATGCACTCCGAAGTTCAAAGTTGTTATAGTCTTTGCTGATTCCAATATTCTGTTCTATTTGGAGCGGGGTTACACGCATCTGCCCCTTTGGAAGTGTAATGATTAATTTTTCCAGTTCACCAGACAGTCTGCTTAAATCAGGTCCAACAAAATCGGCCAGCATGGCAGCGGATTTCTGTTCTATATCTACTCCCTTGCGTTTCATATAGGCAGTGATAAAGGCTGGAAGTTGTCCCTCTTTAATCTTTTTAGATTCAAATAACACCCCTGTTTTTTCGATGGTAGCAGCTAGTTTTTTACGCCTGTCTATCGTTCCATGTTTATGACAGATTACCAAGATGGTAGAAGGTAACGGATGTTGCAGATAATATGACAACTCCTCTATATTGCGTATAGCTTGTGCTTCCTTTACAATGACCACTTGGTGTTCTGACATCATAGGGTATCTTTTTGCAGAATTGATTACCGCAGCAACATCTACTTCCGCACCATACATGACCGTCAGGTTAAATTCTTTTTCTGTTTCTGTCAGCACATGTTCTTCGATATAATCAGATATCAAGTCGATATAGTAGCTCTCTTCCCCCATCAAATAGTAGATGGGGGCATATTGTTTTGCTTTTAATTCTTTCAGAATATCCTCACAGGTAATTTCTTGTTTAGCCATGGATTACCAGTCAAATTTTAGATGTTTTACCGTTTTCTTTTCATCGATAATCATGCGGAGTGATTCAATGCCTATATCCACATGCTCTGCTACATAATTTTTAGTAACAAGACTGTCGCTTTTATCTGTCTTTACTCCTTCTGGAATCATCGGCTGATCCGACACCAGAAGCAAGGCTCCTGTAGGAATATGATTGGCAAATCCACAGCTAAACAATGTAGCAGTTTCCATATCTACTGCCATAGCGCGTGTCGTTGTCAGATATTCTTTAAAGTTGTTATCGTGTTCCCAGATACGGCGGTTGGTAGTGTATACAGTTCCTGTCCAATAATCACGTCCATGATCACGGATGGCCGATGAAACGGCCCGCTGTAGCATGAATGCCGGCAGCGAAGGTACTTCAGGAGGGAAATAGTCATTGGACGTTCCTTCTCCGCGGATAGCTGCAATGGGAAGTATTAAATCCCCTATTCTGTTTTTTTTGTCAATTCCGCCGCATTTGCCTAAAAAAAGACACGCTTTAGGCTGAATTGCACTGAGAAGATCCATGATGATTGCTGCATTGGGGCTTCCCATGCCAAAATTAATGATAGTCATACCTTCAGCACTGGCTGAAATCATGTTGGCATCCCGGCCCAATACAGGTACATTAAACTTTTCTGCAAAGATTTCTACATAATTATTGAAATTAGTTAGCAGAATATACTCTCCGAATTCTTCCAGTTTACGCTTGGTGTATCTAGGTAGCCAATTTGCTACAATTTCTTCTTTTGTTTTCATAAGATTTCATTAAATTTGTGTCTCTAATAAAAATGAGAATTGTTTAACTTACAAATTTAGTAAATGTTATCGTTAAATCTACCTGATTTTTCTGCTAAAATTTTGATACGAAATGGAAAAAAAGTGATTTTTGACTCCATTCGCAGACGATATGTAGCTCTAACCCCAGAAGAATGGGTCAGACAGCACTTTGTGAACTATCTTATTGTTCATAAGGGGTATCCTATAGAATTGATGGCTAATGAAATGCAGGTGCTTTTCAATGGAATGAAAAAGCGGTGTGATACAGTGCTCTATGATCGAAACCTTCATGCAAAAATGATTATGGAGTATAAGTCTCCAACGGTGCCAATAACCCAGCTTGTCTTCAATCAGATCATGAGGTACAATTCTGTTTTAAGAGTTGAGTATTTAATAGTAAGTAATGGGCTGCAGCATTACTGCTGCCAAATGAATTATGCGGAAAATCAGTATGTCTTTTTGAAAGATATCCCAGATTATCAAGAAATTGCTATTTAGATTTATAATAAAAAATGGAGGAAGCGCATTGCATACACTTCCTCCATTTTTATACATAGTGAAAACTGAATTACAGTTCTGACATTCTTCTTCTGCGAGTTGTCTTTTCCTTTGCCGGTTCTTCTTTAATTTCAGGTGTTACGCCAGCCAATTCAGGGTCAATCAGAATTCTACCGCAATATTCACATACAATTACTTTTTTGCGAGAGCGGATATCCAGCTGTTTCTGGGGCGGAATTTTGTTGAAGCAACCTCCGCAGGCATCACGTTGTACATATACGATACCCAGACCATTTCTTGAGTTTTTACGGATACGCTTAAATGATTGAAGTAAACGCGGTTCAATCTTGGTTTCCAGATCTTTTGCAGCATCTCTCAACTTTTCTTCTTCTTGTTTTGTTTCAGCTACAATTTCATCCAATTCATTTTTCTTCACTTCCAAGTCTTTCTGACGTTCTTCCAAAGCCATGGTGCTATTTGAAATTTCGACAGTCTTTTCTTGTTCCTGTGCAGTGAATTCACGGATTTTTTTCTCACAGAGCTCTATCTCCAGTGTCTGGAATTCAATCTCTTTGCTCAGGAAATCATACTCACGGTTATTACGTACATTTTCCTGCTGTTCTTTATACTTTGCTACAGAAGACTTAGCAGTTTCAATTTCCACTTTTTTTCCTGCGATAGCCGTCTTTAGTTCTGTGACTTCCGTCTTAATACGTTCGATACGAGTGCTAAGCCCTGCTATTTCATCTTCCAAGTCTTGTACTTCCAGAGGAAGTTCCCCTCTTAAAGTCTTGATTTCATCAATCTTTGACAAGTTTGTCTGCAGCTGATATAATGTTTTCAGCTTCTGTTCTACTGTCAGTTCTTGCGGATCTTTTTTTGCTTCTTTAGCCATATTGATTTTAGAAATATTTTATGGGATTCGTATTCACTTTACTGATCTGCGTAGGCAGATTAGGGAATGAATCCCGGATTATAGTCTGAAAAATTTCTTTTGTGTACTGTTCGCTTTCATAATGTCCTATTTCAGCCAATAAAATTTCATTCTCATGACCAAAATAATCATGGTATTTAATTTCCCCCGTAATAAAGACATCTGCTCCCTGTCGAATAGCGTGCGGCATCAGAAAGGCACCGGCACCTCCACATACAGCAACCTTTTGGATCTCTCTGCCCATCAGCTTATTGTGCTTTATGCAACCGGCTTCAAATATTTTTTTTATCCGTTTCAGGAAGTCTGATTCCGCTTCAAGGTTCTCCAATTCACCAATAATTCCTGAACCAGTCTGCATCCAGCGGTTTTCTAACCGGTAAAAGTCAACAGCAGGTTCCTCATAAGGATGTTCGGAGTATAATGTTTTCAGCACAGTCGGTTTTAGATAGGCCGGCAAGATTGTTTCTATACGCACTTCCGGTTCTTCATGTAGTTTTCCTATTTCTCCACAATAAGGATGTGTGTTGTCATGTGCCCGGAATGTTCCGGTTCCCTCCAGGTTATAACTGCAAGAATCATAATTTCCTATGCATCCGCATCCCGCGGCAAATAATGCCTTGCGTAATGAGTCTGCATGGCGAATTGGGACAAAAGTGACCAACTTTAGTAACGATTGTTCTTTAGGATCTAGAATTTGTATATTCTTCAAGCCTATTTTTTCAGCAATCTTGTAGTTCACCCCCTGACTGGCATTATCTAAATTGGTATGTGAAGCGTAAATCACTAAATCGTTTTTGATTGCCTTGATTATACAACGTTCCACATAGTCCCGTCCTGTGATAGACTTATATCCTTTAAATATAAGCGGATGGTGAGCTATTACTAAATTATATCCCAAAGCTATGGCTTCATCCAGCACAGCTTCAGTGACGTCAAGACACAACAAAGCCCCTGTTGCTTCCGCTTCTGTCAATCCGATTTGCAAGCCGGCATTATCAAATCCGTCTTGCAAAGGCAGAGGCGCGAACCTTTCAAGGGCGCTAATTATTTCCTTAATTTTCATTTTACCGAAATTTCAGTGCAAATATAATAATTATTATTCAATTATACATATCTTGCAGCTTAAAATCCTCGGCTAAAGGCAATAAAAACCAGGCTAAACAAAATCTTCTACCAAATACATATCTGACACGAAATCATCTACGATGGCCTGCAGGTTTTCACGGGCTTCATCAGCTGTTTCGCCATAGGCGCTGCAAAGTAGGTTATTAATAAAATAAGCATAAAAACCTCCTCCTTTAGCAGCTTCAATCTTGTAGTCGTTGTTGTTCATTTCCATATCAAATCCTCCTATTAAATTGGTTATTTTTGATATGGCAAATGTAGCCAGTGTATGTTACATTGCTGTGTGAGATAGATTACAATAAAATAAAATCGGGTCTCTTCGCGCTCTCATATAAAAGAGAGGAAAGAAACCCGATTAAACTGTTCAGATAACTACTTAGTTTATTTTATCTATAAATGTTTTGCCAAATGGTGTCAGTGCCAAACCGGCCATTTTAAAATGTTGCAGGCCAAAGGGAATACCTATTACAGTGATACACAGGATGGCGCCTGTAGCCAAATGAGTCAAGGCAATCCAGATACCTCCACAGAATATCCATAGAATATTCATGATTAGGCTGAGACATCCGCCATCAGAAGGGGTGCTGACCATCTCTTTACCAAATGGCCATAAGGCCACAAGCCCCAATTTCAGAGTCTGCAATCCAAAAGGAATACCAATGATGGTAATCATTAATATCAGGCTGGAAATCAAGTATTCGATCGCGATGAGAAAACCACCGAACAAAAGCCATAAAACATTTAAGATCAAATTCATAATCTATTAATATTAGTAAGAACGTGCAAAAATGACACGGCAAGCCGACGGTTTTCCAGTCACCATACATTTACCCGGTTCCTTATCACCCGGTACGAATGATTCGAACGGAATACAACGGATGGTTGCTTTGGTTTCTTCCTTAATCTTTTCCTCAGTTTCTGTAGTACCGTCCCAATGTGCCAATACAAAACCACCCTGCTCAATCTTTTCCTTGAATTCTTCATAGGTGTCAGCAGTCTGTATGCGGCTGTTGCGGTAATCCAAGGCTTTCTTATAGATATTTGCTTGGATTTCTTCCAGTAAGTTCTGTACATATTCTTCAATTCCGTCGCATGAGCGGGTTTCTTTTTCCAGCGTGTCGCGACGCATCACTTCCATGGTGTTGTTTTCCAAATCACGTCCACCCATTACCAGACGCACAGGCACACCTTTTACTTCATAATCAGCAAATTTGAAGCCCGGACGTTTGTTATCTGCATTATCATATTTCACAGAGATGCCCATTGCTTTCAGCTTAGCAACAATGCCAGCTACTTTTTCATCAATCTTGGCCAGCATTTCGTTATTCTTATAGATAGGCACGATCACCACTTGAATCGGAGCCAGATGCGGCGGAAGTACCAAACCGTTGTCGTCCGAGTGCGTCATGATCAAGGCACCCATCAAGCGGGTAGAAACACCCCAGGAAGTAGCCCATACATATTCCAGTTTGTTTTCCTTGTTCACAAACTGTACGTTGAATGCCTTGGCAAAGTTCTGACCCAGGAAGTGAGAAGTACCGCTTTGCAGTGCCTTACCATCCTGCATCATGGCTTCGATAGTATAGGTATCCAAAGCACCGGCAAAACGTTCGTTGGCTGATTTAACCCCCTTGATCACGGGTACAGCCATGTATTTTTCAGCAAAATCGCCATATACATTCAGCATTTTTACAGCTTCTGCTTCTGCTTCTTCGCGTGTAGCGTGAGCTGTATGACCTTCCTGCCACAGGAATTCAGCAGTACGCAGGAACAGGCGTGTACGCATTTCCCAACGGAATACATTCGCCCACTGGTTACACAAGATCGGAAGATCACGATAAGAATTGATCCAGTTCTTATAGGTATTCCAGATAATGGTTTCGGAAGTAGGACGGATAATCAGTTCTTCTTCCAGTTTGGCAGCAGGGTCTACTACTACGCCACCTCCATTGGGGTCGTTTTTCAGGCGATAATGAGTTACTACTGCACATTCTTTGGCAAAGCCTTCTACATGTTCAGCTTCACGGCTCAGGAATGATTTAGGTATCAGCAATGGGAAATACGCATTAACATGTCCTGTTTCCTTAAACATATCATCCAGCTGACGCTGCATTTTCTCCCAGATAGCGTATCCGTAAGGTTTAATCACCATACATCCACGCACAGCCGACTGTTCTGCCAAATCGGCCTTTACCACCAATTCATTATACCATTGAGAATAATTCTCGCTACGTTTGGTGAGGTCTTTCAGTTCTACTGCCATTTTATTTCGTTTTTTAAAGTTCTCGAATCTAAAATTGTTCTTTCGAGGCGCAAAAATACAAAAAATAACTGTAAGAGATGTTTTTTGTCAGCCGTTTTTTAGTATTCTATCTTATCGTTCTTTTCCATCCATTGCTTAAATGCCTGAATGGCTTCTTCGTGAAGCAGTATTTCCGAAGGGAGTTTTCGCTTTTCGGGAGCCAGATCTATTTCATCATAGATAAACGAATCATCAAATCCGATGTTCTTAGCATCAGTCTTATTGTTGCCATAATACATTTTATCCAAGTGAGCCCAATAGATAGCTCCCAAGCACATGGGACAGGGTTCACAGGAAGTATATATTTCGCAACCGCTTAAGTTGAACGTATGCAGTTTACTGCAGGCTGTCCGGATGGCACTGACTTCTGCATGGGCTGTGGGGTCGCAGTTGGCTGTAACACGGTTAACTCCCGTGGCAATGATTTCTCCTTCTTTGGCAATGACTGCTCCAAAAGGACCACCGCCGTTGGCTACATTATCTTTGGAAAGCTCAATGGCTTTTCTCATCAATTCTTCTTTGGTCATAATTTTACCTTTTTTCACTATAACACAAACTTACTTATTTTTGTTTGTTTTTCATCGTATTTCGCCATTTATTTATGAAAATTCCTCCCTTCTGTTAGCAGTCCGCTAAAGTCAGAAAGGAGGAACATCATTAAGAGAGAATGATTTATATTCTGTATATAATAAGGTATGGCTACAGTAATCCGTTCAGTTCATCCACCACCTGCCCGTCGTAGAGATGGACGATGCGGTGGGCATATCCGGCATCATGCTGCGAGTGCGTCACCATGACAATGGTAGTTCCCTCGGCATTCAGTT
>Escalade_p1__coassemble_1106_pt1 | contig 13049 bp, 11 predicted proteins | sample Escalade_p1__metabat2_low_PE_015 | metagenome-assembled genome bin Escalade_p1
ATGCATCGGTGCTTCCTGGTATCGATGCTGTTTGGTGTGCTTTATCACCGAACGGCTACGATGAGTATGATCGGAAAAATAAGGGAAAGTCTGCCGGTTAACTCAAATTGAAGGAATTAAATGACTATCCCTAAATAGTTGTCTCAGTGATAGTATTGAGAATTGATTTAACCTATGAAAATGGAATCTCCAATAGAATTTTTATTGCGCTATGTGACTGATCGTTTTGAACATACAAATGATAGTTTTTCGAGCGTTGTTCAGTCGATGATTGCTAATGGTCAAGTGGATTCTAAAATATCCTTGACATGTGATTCTTTCGATAGTCCTAAAACAATTTTTGGCAAAATCATATTGAATGAGCCTTTTATGAATGCCTTGTGGTGTTTTTGTTATTACTATTATGTTTTGCATGAACAATACGTGGTCCCCTATTATAATGAAGGTGTAAAAGCTAAAACACCCGCGCTTGATCAGGCAAACCAACTTTTGGAGTGGGGCTATAGCTTGCAGAAAGAACTTACAAAATGGCCAAAGAATCTGCCAATGCCAATCCAGTATGAAGACAATATGGATGTACATATGGCTAATCAAATTTTTCTTTATGCTATGAATTTTATACTATGTCATGAATTCGCACATATAGAAAAAGCTCCTCAAAGAGGAACACCCATAGAGATGGAGTACGAAGCAGATGATACGGCCTTTGATATGTTACTTAAAGGGTGTGATGGTCAAAATGATACTACCATTTATCTGGGTATTCTTATGGCTTTTGCATGTCTTTTACTTCTTAATCCACGCGTTGAAGATTCAGAAACTCATCCAAGTTCTATATCACGTTTGGATCGATTCGTTAGGATAATAGATTTATCTGAAGATCATACGTTGTGGTGCATAATAACAATAATACTCCATGATTGGAATATGAGATTCAAATTAGATTATGATTTTCCTAAAGAATCAGAAACTTTCCAATCACGCTATAATGAAATGATTGCTATGGTAAGAGGAAAGCGTGCTAATGAATAAACATGAACTAAATTGTCTGATATAGTGATTCTTAGAATGTATAATAAAGTAATAACTGTTTTCGAATAAAGCGTTTTTATATCCTTATGCTCTATAAAATAGCTCATTTCCTACGTAATCACCTTCCCTGGATTTGGGATTTGGTGGATTTGCTCAATGCTGCTCTTTTCTCGCTTCGTTATGGAAGCCGATTGAGAAAGGTGGAAGCTGCTCTCCTGTCACAACCGGTGCTGGATAATAAACAAATGGTTTATCGGGTGCTGCCTTTGCGCCAAGTACCTACTGAAACGCTAGTGGACTTCTTCGCCCGTCAACCTGAGGAAGCATACCGCTTCTTCAAGCCGCATGGCTTCGATGCGAAGTCTATCCACAAATTGCAACGCAACCGGGCGTTCCTAGCCTATGTTTTAATGGATGGTTCGCAGGTAGCTGGTTATTGTTTCAACCGTTCCTTTTTTCATGGGAAGGGATTTCGTGGTCGTCAGGTAGGCATTGACTATCGGGGCAGAGGGCTAGGTACACTTATGAATTGTCTATTGAATGAAATAGGTTTCGGCATTGGTCTGCGCCTGTTCGAAACGGTTAATAAGGATAATCTGGCTTCGTATCGCTCGGCGCTGTCGGCCAGTCATGTAAAGGTTCTGAAAGAAATGGAGGGGAACGACCTTTATCTGGAGATATTGAACGAGAAATAATCATATACCTTATATTTTATGTTGTTAAAATGGATTTTTGACCGTTTCGCTGCGCTGTTCGGTCTTCTTCTATTGTGGCCTGTTCTTTTGATCGTGGCTATTTTGGTGAAAGTAAAAATGCCGGGTGGCCCCGCCTTCTTCGTGCAGAAGCGCGTGGGCAAGGGGGGCAAGTTATTCAACTGTCACAAGTTCCGCACCATGACAGTCAATCACAATGGGTCAACGGTGTCGGTGGCGGGTGACTCACGCATCACGCCGTTCGGCGCGACGCTGCGTCACTATAAACTGGATGAGTTGCCGGGGTTGTGGGATGTGCTGATTGGCAATATGAGTTTTGTAGGACCTCGTCCGGATGTGCCGGGTTATGCAGACCAACTGCAGGGCAAAGACCGGGATGTCCTGAAATTACGTCCGGGAATTACGGGTCCGGCTACCTTGAAGTACCGTCTAGAGGATGAAATGATTTCGGAATACGTAGCTAAGAAGCAGGCAGCAGGTGATCAGAGGCCGATGCAGGAAATCGCAACAGAATACAATGACCGGGTGATTTATCCGGATAAGGTTCGCCTGAACTGCTATTACTATCGTCATTATAGTTTTGTCAAGGATATTGAGATGATTTTCGCCACAGTCTTGGGCTTTAAAGTCAAGTTTGCGGGAGAAGAAGTTTGAGTAAAGTCTAAGTTATATTAAAATAAAAATGGAAGAAAGAAAAACAATTTATCTCTGTCTGGCGCACATGTCGGAAGAGGGTTGGGAACAGAAATATGTCAAGGAAGCCTTTGATACCAACTGGGTGGTGCCTATGGGGCCGAATGTGAATGCGTTCGAACAGAGTCTGTCGGATTTTGCCAATGCAAACAGCGATGGCTCGAAGCTGGATCGTACGGTGGTGTGTCTGTCGGCAGGTACGGCGGCGGTACATTTGGCGCTGATTGGTTGTGGTGTGCAGCCGGGCGATGAGGTGCTGGTACAAAGTTTTACATTCTGCGCATCGTCACATCCTATTACTTATCTGGGTGCAAAGCCGGTATTTGTGGGTTCAGAGCCCGAGACTTGGAATATGGATCCGGTGCTGCTGGAACAGGCCATCCTGGACCGTATCGCCAAGACGGGGAAGACTCCGAAGGCCATTGTGCCGGTGGCACTGTATGGTATGCCGTATCGCATTGATGAAATCATGGCGATTGCCGACAAATATGGTATTCCGGTAGTAGAGGATGCGGCCGAAGGCATGGGCTCACGTTTCAATGGTCAGGTACTGGGCACTTTCGGCAAGTATGGTGTGCTGTCGTTCAACGGCAACAAGATGATTACGACATCTGGTGGCGGTGCCTTGATCTGTCAGTCTAAGGAGGAGGCCAACGAGGTGATGTGGTATGCTACGCAGGCGCGTGATGCCTATCCGTATTACCAACATACGGCTATCGGATACAACTACCGCATGAGTAATGTCTGTGCCGGTATTGGTCGTGGTCAGATGACGGTACTCGATGCACACATCGCTCATCATAAGCATGTGCAATCTCTCTACGAAGAACTGCTGAAGGATGTACCGGGTGTTCACTTACACTGTCAGCCGGCTGATCCGCGCTATGACGGCAACTTCTGGCTGTGTGCAGCGACGCTTGATCCCGAAGTGCAGATTCAGGGGCAGGAGAATGCTTACAAGGAGGTTATCCAAACAGCTGTGGGCGGAGCTGCCGGTGTGATTCATGCCGTAGATTCAGCAACAACCAGTTGTCAGCCGAACGAAAATGTGGAAGCCTTGCGTGTGTTTATGTTGGGCAAGAAGGTGGAATGCCGTCCGGTATGGAAGCCGATGCATAAACAGCCGGTCTACGAAGGGGCTCCTGTCTATACAAACAATGTAGAAGAAGATTTGTTCAAGGTGGGCTTCTGTTTACCGGCCGGTCCGTATGTAACGGATGAGGATGTACGGTATATTGTGGATTGCATCCGGGAAGCGATAGTACGATAAAGTTATATACAAAAAATATAAGTCATGTTATTTAAAATTTCTAATTGGTATTTTTCCCGGAAAGCTTTGCCGCATTGGGGCATTCTGGCTTTTGATAGCCTGATTGTTACTTTCTCTGCCTTTGTGGGGCTGTCGGTGCAGGCTTCTGAATCGGATGTGTACTGGTCTTTGCCGGCTGTCTGGCTGGGATTGCTGACGGCTGTGCTGGTGTTCTGGATTCCGTTCCGTTTGTTTCATACCTATGCAGGGGTGGTGCGTTATACGTCGTTCGTCGATATGCAGCGTCTGGCTTCTGCTTCATTTATCGGTACGTCTATTTTATGGGCGTTGTCATGGTTTATCCAGCCTGGCGGAGCTTATGTGGCTGTGCCCGAAACCATCGGCTGTGTGGTGATCTTTATGGTGAGTACCCTCGGTCTGTGGGCGTCGCGCCTGGTGGTGAAGCGGACGTATGATTATTACCGTACTCATGAGGCGGAACCGATTGTGATTTATGGCACCAAGGCGGGTGGAGTAAGTCTGGCCAAGAGTCTCTATACGCTGCGCGACAAGAAATACCGTTTGGTGGCCTTTATCAGTGATGATCCGAATATGAAGGGGGCTTACCTGATGGGAAAGAAGGTGTACATGAACGGTACGGGGATAGCTGAACAATTTAAGCAGCTGGGGGTGAAGGCTCTTTTTATTTCGCCATTGAAAAGTGATTTGTTCCGCAACAATGCCCAGATGGTGGACGAGTTTCTGGCGGCGGGCATCCGCATCAAGATGTTTCCTGCGGTGCAGGTATGGGACGGTAAGTCGGACTTGACCTTGAATCATCTGAAGGAGGTGGATATTGAGGATTTGTTGCCGCGCGATAAGATTGAAGTGGATCTGGAGGCCATCGGTGCGTTGCTGAAGGGGCGGAAGATTCTGATTACCGGGGCGGCCGGCAGTATCGGCAGTGAGATGGTACGTCAGGTGGCGCTGTTCAGTCCGGCAGAAATGGTACTCATTGATCAGGCGGAAACGCCGATGCATGACATCCGGCGTATGATGTCTACCCAGTTTGGCCACATTAAAAACGAGACCATTGTAACGAGTATTGCCAATCAGAAGCATATGGAGAAGATTTTTGCGGCCCATCGTCCTGACTATGTGTTCCATGCTGCAGCCTACAAGCATGTGCCGATGATGGAGGACAATCCGGGGGTGGCTATTCAGAACAATGTGTATGGTACGCGGGTCATTGCGGATCTGTCGGTGCAGTACGGGGTGAAGAAGTTTGTGATGATTTCAACGGATAAGGCGGTGAACCCGACCAACGTGATGGGCTGTTCGAAGCGTATCTGTGAAATCTACTGTCAAAGTCTGAACAAGGCCATTGAGGAAGGCTGCGTGAAGGGCGTAACTCAGTTTGTGACGACCCGTTTCGGTAACGTGCTGGGATCGAACGGTTCGGTTATCCCTATCTTTAAAGAACAGATCAAGGCGGGCGGTCCGATTATGGTGACGCATCCTGACATTATCCGTTACTTTATGCTGATTCCGGAGGCTTGCCGTCTGGTGCTGGAGGCAGGTACCATGGGGAAGGGAGGTGAAATCTTTGTGTTTGATATGGGGCAGCCGGTGAAGATTGTGGACTTGGCCAAGCGTATGATCCAGTTGTCGGGTGCCCAGCATGTGGAAATTAAGTTCAGCGGACTGCGTGACGGCGAGAAGCTGTATGAGGAACTGCTTTCTACGAAAGAGAATACAAAGGCTACTCACCATCCGAAGATCATGGTGGCGCAGGTGCGTGAATATGATTACGACGTGGCCGTGCGTAATGAGGAGCGATTGCTGGAGGCTTCTCTTTCCTTTGAGGATATGGAGATTGTGAAAATCATGAAAGAGATTGTGCCGGAATTCAAGAGTCAGCATTCGAAGTATGAGGTGCTGGATAAGTGATGGTTTACAATATGAGTGATGCAGAGTTGAAGAAGATTATATTTGACGGATAGAATTATCATGAGATATATGAATTTTATCAGGCCTCTGTTGGAAATACTGTAAGCGTTCGGTGAACTATACTTGAACGGTTACCTTACAAAGGACAATTTTTGATATGGCGCAATTAATCGTATTGCTTTATTCTAAGCAGCAGTCCCAACGCATTACGTACACGGATTCGGATGGTGTGATGACTGAAGAGATTCATCATACTTATCTCAGAAAATGTAGAGTGTTAGATTTGCGGCATTGTGGTGCACGTATTTTAGTGTGCACAGAGACACGGGAAGCACTGTCGGCTTTGGAGAAGAAATATGAACAGGCAACAGGATTTCATATACGTAAGCTGTTGGGCTTTTTATCCAAACTCACGGATGGAGACTGCTTCTACTATTTTTCAGAAGAGCATGTTTCTACCCTAGAGAAAAGAGTTGCATGGGAATGTCTACAAATGGAGAAATTGGGTTATCCATGGTGTGCTAGCTTGCATAATAAGATTTTTGAGCATTTTAGTTTTGTAGATCTCCGGTATCAGTTTTTATCCTATGGGCACGATGGTTTGGTGGAACGGGTGGGTGAACCTTCTTCTAATAATCGGGTTTGTAGGTTTTGTGGCAAGTCGATGCCGGAGGTATCCTTTAAGAATGTGGCTCATGCCGTACAGGATGCCTTGGGCAACAAGTTGTTGTTCTGCTATGAGGAATGTGATGACTGCAACCACAATCTGGCACCAGTGGAAAATGAATTCCGCGTTTTGATGGATTTTCGTCGTTCCATTTACAGGATACCTCGTAAAGAAACTTCCAAGGCAGCCAAGGTGGTAGGAAAGGACTTCATTCTTTTGCCAGATGCTGAAGGAGATCCGCAGCTTTATATTATGAAGGAAGCACTGGCTGGGAAGGATTTGACTCGTCCCTTTGTGCATCACTTTGAATTGAAAGAACCTGTTGTCAACGAACAGATATATAAGGCTCTTTGCAAGATGGTGATTGATATGCTCCCATCTTCAGAATTGTCTCATTTCAAAAATACGGTTTGCTGGATTGTTTCAGACAAATGGTTGCCAGATACTCTGCCATCTATTTGGTTAGGCCTATTGCCTAACACAAAACCTATGTACAAGCAACCGGCTCTGGATATTTTCATTAATAATAAAGGAGTTTCACAAGAAGCCCCTTATTGTACGGCTATTATCTGGATTTGTGATGTGGCATACCTTTTTGTCGTTCCGTTTGTTGATAAGGATGCCGGTCGGTATAAAAAGGATGAACAGTTGCTAGCTCATATCCGGAATATGATAGACTGGACGGGAATGACTTGTTGGTATAAACAAGATACGATGGACTATCATTTATCGGCTTCTTGGGTTAACTGGCAGGTTGATCCTCACCAGTCTTATGTACATATTTTACATAAAACGGATCCTGTATTTGAAGAATGCGAAATAAAACAGAAGGCAATATCCGCTGAAGAGGAAATTATGCCAGATGTCAAGCCTGATTATTTGACCTTGGGGAACATTGAATATGTCAAGTTCAAGGCTATGTGTAAAGAACCTCTTGTTGACGACGATTTAAAAGATGTGACAGTAGTTTTCGATCCAGTAATCTTTACGGTGAATGTAGCGGATGAAATGATAGATGTAAAGTGGCATGTAGAAGCCTATGATACGACATACACCCAAGCTTTCTTTTCCTATGAATTTTCAGTGTCCTTTCAAGTCAGTCATTTTAAAGATTTTGTGAAGGTAGGAAGGGGGCAAGATGGCGAATTATCATTTTTTTCCTTTCATTATCAGCTTAGCTATATGTTATTTGAACATGCATTAGCGGCTGTGACGTCCCGAATGCAGGAACAGCAGAAAGGAACTGTATTCGAAGAGCGTCTATTAACATCGATGCCTTCAAACTCAGAGCGTATTCTAGCCCGTTCAGAATATCATATACCAATTGGAAATCAATATTTGGTAATTTATGACTCACAAATACATGGAGTTGGGTATGAATAAGAAATAAATGGCGTACAGCCCATGATAGAGATGGGATATCTCGACCCGGACAGCACAACTGAAAGCGAAATGCAGATGCTCGCGAATTTCAAGAAAGAGAAATATTGGAATCTGTTGCTGCAATATGAGGCTTTTGCAAATATTCCGCATGATTGATGACTTAAATGCTCTCTGCTGGATTAAACAAAAGTCATCCATCTCTCTGGTGAAGGCTTCACCTCTTTCACCTTGATAATCAGGTGATGAAAGGTGAAGGGTGAAGGATGCTAGGGAGGATTTCCTCCACCGATAATGTTGCCGAGCTGCAGGTTGCCGATGGGTAACCTACAGCTCGGCATTTTTTTTGCTGTACTTGGCAAAATTTTAGCTGAACTTTATTTCGCTATCTCCATGGATGGCGGCTTCTAAATGGCAGCTTTTCAAGTGCCATTCCATGGAGTTGATTTTAGTTGATTAAAAACGGTGAAATACTTGACTTCGCCTGTTGGGTGTAGTATATTTGCAGTGCACAGATTTCATGTGACTGGCTGGATTAACACCTTATATTATGAATATACTTTCTTATTTCCGGCGCCTTTGGAACGCCAGGCAGCTTCCGGCTTCTGCTGCCGTATCTCATTCAAAAACCGAGGGAACTGACCGCATGCTTTTGGGCTTGCAGCAGCTGTGTGCTACTTTGCCGCAAGGCGAGGCGGAGGTCTGGCTGGGTGACGGACAGGTCAACATTGCGCTGCACTGGATTCCGGAGGAAAAAAGGCAGGGACACCCAGGGGAGAAGGCTCAGGCTGCCGAGGGGGTCTATTTCCTGCTGAATGGGCAGAACAAGGAGGTGAAATATGCTGAATGGAAGGAGGAAAAGACTGATGGTTCACCGCTATGTCCTGATAGTGAGCCGGTTGAGAAACCAAGCCGTCAGCTGAAATCACTGCAGCAGTTGCTTGGTTACCTGCAGCTGCATTATGTTTTCCGTTACAATCGCCTGACTGACCGTACGGAATGTGCATGCCTGGCTGGAGAACCGGCTCATGAACTCCGTTATCAGCCGGCGGATAACCGGATATTGAACAGCATCAGTCTGCAGGCTATGCAGGCGGGTATTTCTTGCTGGGACCGTGATATAAAACGGTATGTGGAGTCGGCTGAGATTCCTTCCTTTCATCCGTTTACTTCGTATATGGAGGGGTTACCGGAGTGGGATGGGGTGGATCGTGTGTCGCCTTTGGCGCGGCGCGTTTCTGATGACACAACCTGGGTGAACTCTTTTCATCGCTGGATGCTGGCTACTACAGCGCAATGGGTGAGATATGGTAATAAAACGCAACGGGCCAACAGTGTGGCGCCGCTGCTTATCAGTACCCGCCAGGGCTTGGGGAAATCTACGTTCTGCCGAATACTGCTGCCGGATGCATTGCAGGATTATTTTACGGAAAGCTTTGATTTGACCAATCCTTCTTCGGCCGAAAATAAGCTGGCTGCCTTCGGATTGATTAATCTGGATGAATTCGACCGTCTTCCTGCGAGCCGCATGCCGCAGCTGAAGAATCTGATGCAGATGGAGCGGCTGAATATCCGCCGGGCTTACAAACATAGCGGTGAGCCTTTGCCCCGCATTGCCAGCTTTATCGGCACGAGTAACCGACGTGACCTGCTGACTGACCGTAGCGGAAGCCGGCGGTTTATCTGTGTGGAGGTGGAGCATGCCATTGACTGCCATACGCCCATTGAATACGACCAATTGTATGCGCAGCTGAAGTATGAACTGATGCACGGTGAGCGGAGCTGGTTCAGCAAGGAGGAGGAAGCGGCTGTCCAGGCTGCCAATGAGGTTTTCTACCGGGTAACTCCTGCCGAAGAACTTCTAGCCGGAGCGTTCCGGTTTTGTGAGCCGTATGAAGAGGGGGCTCATCTGTTGTCTGCTGCCCAAATCTTCACTTCTTTGAAGAGCCGGTATCCGTCTGCATTACAGGATTGCACGCCGTTGGCCTTCAGCAAGCTGTTGGCGCAGGTAGGGAAGCGTGTGCATACTAAGTATGGGAATGGCTATTGGGTGAAGGTATTATAACTTTGGGAGCGAAAGGAAAAGGCTAAATTCGTTTTTATAATCAAAAAAATAATGCATATCTTTGTATATAATTCAATTTAATGGATTATTTATGAGCATGCAAGAAATTAAAAGACAAGAAGAACTGGAAGTAGAAGTAGAAAATCTGGGTGAAGGAAAATCACCAGAGGCTATAACCAAACCATTTAATCCCAATGAAATAGATGTGGATATCTCTACTGTAAATCTAGGCTCATTGATCGAACAATTGGAAAATGACGAAATAGATTTGCAACCTGATTTCCAGCGTGCAACTGATGTGTGGGATAGCATAAAAAAGAGCAGATTGATTGAATCTATTCTTTTGGGACTTCCTTTACCTTCTTTTTATTTCAGTGAAGATCCGGTAAGCCATAAACTTTCCATTATAGATGGGTTACAACGAATTTGTGCAATACAAGATTTTATATTGAAAGAAAAAGAACCTTTGAAATTGGAAGGATTACAGTTCTTGAAAAATTTTGAAGGGAAGACTTATGCGGAATTGGCACGTCCTGAAGTGAAACGTATCAAATCACTCAAGATTACCATGAATACATTGCGTAAAGGAACTCCTCTTGATGTAAAATACATAATATTTCAACGCGTTAATACTGCTGGAGAACCTTTAACTCCACAAGAAATGCGTCATGCATTGAATCAGGGGCCAGCATCTATCTTTATAAAGGAACTGGCCGATCTGGAGTCTTTTAGGAAAGCAACCAATTATTCCGTGAAGGATAAGCGCATGCAAGATAGGGATTTTGTAAATAGGTTTATAGCCTTCTATATCGGTTATCGGGACTATACAGGCGATTTGGATATGTTTCTGAATGATAAAATGGGAGAATTGAATAAGATGACCCCAGAGAAACGAAACGATATACGGCTGGCTTTTGACAAAGCTATGACATGCTGCTATAAGATATTTAAGGAAGATACATTCCGTAAGCGATATAAAATGACTGATAAAAGAAAACCCATATCTAAATCGGTATATGATACGTTAAGTGTAAATATTGCATGGTTGAGTGATGAGGAGCAAGATAGGCTGCTGGAAAAGGAAGCGGCATTCAGAGAAGGAATGACTCATTTGTTTAATGATGAAAAATTCAACTCTTCTATATCAACAGGGACAGGGCAGAAATATAATGTTGAACAAAGATTTACGATGGTAAAATCTTTAATAAAAGATATATTAACGCAATGATAACTCGTTTAATCATAAATAATTTAAAACTTCATAACCATACTGATTTGGGACTGAAAGGGTTGACTATCCTTACAGGTATGAATGGTATGGGAAAGTCAACCGTTATACAGTCATTGATCTTATTGCGTCAGTCTTTTATGATGAATGATTTAGACTCGGGGTTGAACTTGAAAGGTGATTTATGTGATGCTGGAATATCGGGAGAACTTGCCTGTCAGGCTTCAGCAGAACATACCTTACAGATAAACATGGAGTTTGAAGGGCAAGATAATTTGAATTATTCATTTGAGTATCCTGATAATATAATGGATACGATGTTACCTGGAATAGATGGGAATGAAACATCTAAAGCTGTATTGTCTACCTATTCACTGTTTAATGAGAATTTCCAATATTTGAGCGCTTTCCGTTTTGGGCCTCAAAAGAGTTACAATCGAGATACTTCTTTGGTAGTAACTAAGAAGCAAGTTTCTAAAATTATGGGGCAATGTGAATATGCAGTACATTTTTTGGAACAGTTTAAGAATATCGATATTCCTGTAAAAGAACTAGCTATTATTGATGAAGGGGATATTACTCCCGATTATCGTCTTGCTGTGCAGGTGGAACGCTGGTTACGTTTGGTTTCACCGAATATTAAAATAAACATTGAGCCTGCAGGTGAGGATTTCAAGTTGAAATATAAATTCAGTCGCGACGGAAATACCATAACAGAAGATATTACTGCCTTGAATACAGGTTTTGGAATTACTTATGTATTGCCCATATTGATTTCCGTTTTAAGTGCAGATAAAGATGCCATTATCTTAATTGAAAATCCGGAGGCGCATTTACACCCCAAAGGACAAGCTGTGCTGATGGAACTCATATCAAAGGCTGTAGCTCATGGAGTACAAATTATTATGGAATCGCACAGTGATCATATTATAAACGGTAGTCTGGTAGCAGTAAATAAGAAGTGGATTACTCCAGAATTATTGTCTATATACTATTTTGAAAGAGAAGAGCATGGTCATACAGCTTTGTCGCATCATTTGAAGATTTCTGAATCAGGACGTATTCAACATCCTCCAAGAGGTTTTTTTGATCAAATAGATATTGATCTCAGAACATTAACAGGTTTTTGATATGGAGCACAGTGAATTATTTTTATTGCTGCCAAGTTATGAAGATGTAGAGGGGCAACCGGCATATATCCAGCATAGAGATGCTACGGATGAAAATAAAATTTTGACGGTGATAGAAGGCATCAATAAAATTTGTAGATTGATAGCAAACGAGATTTGCAAAGGTTATTATGATGCTGACAATGTATCTGCTTTTTTGTATCCTGTAGAAGTCATGGAAGATTGTTATCCTAATATCAAAACTCGCATGCGTTTGGCCATGAGTAGATGGGGAGAAAACTGGAGGACTGAGAAAAAGCAAAATGATGCTGAAAGATATATGTATTATCATTATACGATACAAGATGATACGCTGTGTGAGATGGCAGAGAGAAAATTCACTTCGACAGATGGGAGTACATTTCTCTTGATCAGCTATGATGCTTTTTCTTGTAAGTCGGGAACTATAAAGGTGGAGCGTAACCAAGAAGAAGTGAAGTTAGATGTAAGAGAAGCTGATATAAAATCCATATCAGAATGGTATGAAGTAAACCGTAAACCACAGAGGGTTTTTAATCTTAACCCTAAGCATGGTGAATATGGGAAAGGTGCACATCCGGGGAATAAAGGTGAAAAAGTTTCTGTGCTAATGTGTAGTGAAGATGAAGCAAGGGGAATGCTCTTAAAGGCTATAGGTATTAACTCAAAGGTTTTATATTTTTTTGATATAAGAAACAATCGGTATGTAGAATTTAAGTGTGAAAGCGATCATACATATCATGGATTCCATTTAGACTCAGAGGACGAAAAAAGAGTGCCGCAAGAAATTAAGATGATGATAAAAGAACTTATATGACCTTTAAGTGTCAGGACATAAAAAAAGAGGCTTTAAAAAAGCCTCTTTCTGAAAGTACACCCTCAGGGATTCGAACCCTGGACCCACTGATTAAGAGTCAGTTGCTC
>Escalade_p1__coassemble_1236_pt1 | contig 11289 bp, 9 predicted proteins | sample Escalade_p1__metabat2_low_PE_015 | metagenome-assembled genome bin Escalade_p1
AATGAAAAGCCTATTGGCAGAGTTAAATATGCGCTATTTTAATTCCGCCAACAGGCTTCTTCAATCAGTAGTTTCCAATCGTAAAGAAACTCTTTACTGCAGCCGTGCTTCTGATAGATTTCCTTGGCTGCGGTCAGAATCTCCTCCACGCAGCTGTCATCACCCTGAAATACCACTGCCGGTATGTCCTTATGGATGCAGTTTCTCAGCAATCTGATCTGGTCCTTCATCAGTCTTTCAATTTGCTGACCTGACCCATGAATTCCTTGGCCGGCTTGAATGCCGGGATGTCGTGTGCCGGAATGATGACGGTCGTATTCTTAGAGATGTTGCGGGCCGTCTTTTCAGCACGTCTTTTGAGGATGAAACTGCCGAATCCTCTTAGATAGACATTCTCTCCTTTTTCATAGTCCTCCAGTTCATCCCATTTCCGGATGTATCGTTCCACTTCTTCACAAGTGGGGGGGGGATGTTTTTCCAAGTATTTGATTCTTTCTTCTTTTGTCAAAATCATTTTATATTTTGACTCCGTTATGATTTCAGCTTCACAAACTCTTTCCAGGTTAATTCTGCTTCACCTACGGTCTCGGCATTCAGGAGGTAACAGAACAGAGCAGTTCCGGTTTTTTCTTTATTTGCTCCCAGATCTACAGCGTGGTGATTGATGCGGATGCGGTCAATTTTTTATATTGTTCGTACTCGTCCTGGCCGGTTGGCTGAAGGATGGGCAGCAGGTAAGGACCGGGAATGGTATAGTGGCCCAGGATGTCCTGCATGCAGGGTTCCCACCACACGGTAAGAAGCTGGCCGGTTTTGCGGCGACGGTAGGTAAGGATGCCGTTTTGCAGGTTGCTCTTTTTGAGGTAGGACATGTCGACGAAGAACATGCCCCGGGTGTAGAACGAGAAGAGGAAGAGGTCGCGGGCCAGGGTGAGTTGGGGGTTGTGGCTGAGGTCGAGCTGCTTGATGCGGTGCACGGCCTGGAGGGATACAGCCCGCTTGGCGGTTTTGTCGATGCCGGTATAGACTTCGCGGAAGGGATGGTGCTGTGGGGTATATCCCTGAGCTACGGCTCGGTTATAGGTGGCTCGGAGGATGCGGTTATAAAAGGATATGGTGTTTTTTACAATGCCGCTGTGGTGCAGGTGGACTTCATATTGCTGCATCAGCTCGGAGGTGATTTCATGGAAGAACAGGTCGCGCTCCTGACGGAAGCGCCGGAAGCTGTTGAGGGCACTCTGATAGTGTTCGGCAGTACGGTTCTTGCCCATCTATTCCAGCCGGGTAATGTAGCAATGCATGAAGCGGAATAGGGTTGGCACTTCTAATTGGTATATTTCCTTTCTCATGACGTGAAATTGTTTTTTATAAAAAAAGTTCTAATTTTGTGAATTGTTTATATCAGTAAGCACAGAATGGCTACAAAGAAAGAGGTATCAGCGGTGGAACGGTTTAATCTTTTATATAAAGATTCGTTTGAAAAGGTGTGCCGGTTTGCCGGGTTCTATGTCCGCAACAGACAGGTGGCGGAGGATATCACCATGGATGCTTTCCTGAAACTATTTGAGGTGATGAAGCAGGAGGTGGTGGAGAACGGGCAGGCGCTGCTGGTAACTATGGTGAAGCACCGGGCACTGGACTATCTGAGGAGCCAGATGAGACGGGAGGATTCAGAAGGTGACTGGATGGAATGGAAGCAGCGCGAACTGGAGATACGGGTGGCGAACCTGGAGGGCTGTGACCCCAGTCAGCTGTTTTCGGAAGAAATCAGAAAGATGGTGGCCGATACGCTCAGGCTATTACCGGAACAGACCCGGCGGGTGTTTGTGATGAGCCGTATGGAGCATAAATCGGGACCGGAGATTGCCCAGGCTCTGGGATTGAGTCTTAAGGGGGTGGAGTATCACATGAGCAAAGCACTGAAGGAGCTGCGCGTGGCTCTGAAGGATTATCTGCCGCTCTTGGCCTGGCTGGGATGGCTGGAAGAGCTTTAGAGGATAGATATTGTTAACAGAGGTTAAATACACATTAACTCACTAGGGTACTTATCGAGAAGTTCGTCATTCTTATAGTTGGTTGAAAAAAAGCATGAACAACGATTTATTAATAGCATATTATAAAGGAGAGGTTCCAGAGGCGGAAGCCCGGCGGATTACGGAATGGCTCATGGCGGACAAGGAGCATGAGCAGTACTACCTGCGTCTGTGCAGGCTGTTTGAAATCAGCTACTGGATGGACGGGGAACGGAAGCCGGAACGGGAGGCTCCTGCCAAGAAGAGGTTCAGGCTGACGGGCACGTGGCAGCATTATGCACGGGTGGTAAGCCAGCTGGCAGCGGTCTTTGTCCTTGGTATGGCCGTTCACTTTTTCTTGAACCACAGCATGAACACTGCTCCGGAAGCTGTGCATGAAATTGAGGTACCTACGGGACAGCATGTGCAGCTGCTGCTGGCTGACGGCTCGAAGGTATGGCTGAACTCGAAGAGTTCGCTGTCTTTTCCGGCGGCATTCAACGGGAAAGAACGGCGGGTGAAGCTGAAAGGGGAAGGTTTCTTTGAGGTGAAAGCGGATGCTGAAAGGCCGTTTATCGTATCCACAGACCACTATGAGGTGAAGGCGCTGGGTACGGCTTTTAATGTATGTGGGTATGAGGATACGCCGCACTTTGAAACGGCACTGCTTCACGGAAAGGTGGAGGTGAAGAACCTCACTGAACAGGGACAGACGATAACTCTGGCGCCTCATGAACGTGCCATAGCGGACAGCCATGGATGGAAGGTGAAACCAATAGAAAGTGTGAATCACTACTTGTGGCGTGAAGGTATACTTTATTTTAATGAACCGCTGACGGAGGTGTTTGAGAAGTTGTCTGATTTTTATGACATTCCGTTTGAGGTTAAGGATAAGGAGCTGAAACAGAAGGCGCCTTTCTGTACGGGTAAGTTCCGCACCAAGGATGGACTGGAACATATACTGAGAGTGCTGAAAGAGACGCATCACTTTGATTATTATATGGATACTGAAAATAAAAAAATATTAATCTCTTAATTTTTAAACTTTTCTAACTTAAATAGCCTATGTAAAAACTCTTTGTTATGTCTGTTAGTGCGGCCTGTGTATAGGGACCGCTTGTGGCGGAAGGCCACTTGATCTTAAATTAAATACTAATGATTAATTTTTAAACGATTATGGATTATCATTCCTCCAAAAATGTCTTTTTAAACTGCCGACGTTTCTTGAAAGTCGGTCTGGTATCGGCTTACGCGCTGATGGCAGGAGCCAGTACGGCACTGGCGGGCGTCACCGAATTTATGGATCATAAAGTTTCGCTGAAGACGCAGAATTGTACGGTTGAATCTGTGATGAAACAGATTGAAAATCAGACGGAATATTTATTTGTTTACGACAGAAATGACGTGGACGTGAACCGGGTGGTGTATGTAAATGCCAACCAAACGGATGTGATGGATTTGCTGAAAAGTATCTTTGCCAATACGGATATTGACTGCAAGATTTTAGGCAATAATATTACTCTCTCCAGAAATTTGGGATCTGCATCAGTGCAGGCGGTTCAACAGGACCAGAATACACTGGTGAAAGGTACGGTGGTGGATGCTGCCGGTGAACCGGTGATTGGGGCTTCGGTGGTGGAGCAAGGTACTACTAACGGTACAGTATCGGATATTAATGGTAATTTTTCGCTGAAGCTCGGCTCGAACAAGGCGAAGATTGAGATTTCTTTCATTGGCTATAAATCGCAGGTGCTGACGGCACAGTTTGGCAAGCCGATGGCGGTGAAGCTCTCTGACGACACGGAACTGCTGGATGAAGTGGTGGTGGTAGGCTACGGCTCGCAGAAGAAGGTGAACATGACGGGGTCTGTGGCTACACTCGACTCGAAGGCATTGGCATCCAGACCGATTTCAAATGTATCGCAAGGTCTGCAGGGATTGGCTCCGGGTGTTACCGTTACGAATGCGGGCGGACAGCCGGGTCAGGATACCGGTAAGATTCTGGTGCGTGGTCTGGGATCTTTCAACGCTTCTTCTCCGATGGTGCTGATTGATGGCGTGGAAGGCGATATGAATGTGGTTGACCCGAATGATATTGAAAGTATCTCGGTACTGAAGGATGCATCGTCGGCAGCTATCTATGGTTCGAAGGCGGCCAATGGTGTCATTTTGATTACTACAAAACGGGGTCAGACAGGACAGCCAAAGCTGACGTACAGCGCGGTGTTTGGATGGTCAAAACCTGCAGACTTGATGAAACGCACCAGCTCGGCTGAACTGGCTCAGCTGACTAATGAAGCGGAATACTGGGAAGCTATTTCACAAGGGGCTTCGCCGGCGGATGCGGAAAAGAAAAAACCATATACGCAGGAGGATATCCAAAAGTATGCCGATGGCTCGGATCCGTATGGTCACCCCAACACGAATTGGTATGACTTGTTCTATACGGGTTCTGGATTTATGAACCGTCATAACATTGGTATGGACGGGGGCTCTGAATGGGCTAAGTATAGAGCTTCTCTGGGTTATGTTAAACAGGAAGGTATTGTGGAGAATGCTTCAAACCGTCAGTTTAACGTGCGTACTAACCTGGACCTGAAGCTGACAGAACGTCTGAAATCTAAGATTAACCTGGATTTTGCCAATACGCTGATGAAAGAACCTACTGACCCGATTTCCTGGTCGGACGGATCGGCTTATCAGGTGTTCAGACAGGTGAACCGTATCTCGCCGATGGTGCCCTATAAGAATGAGGATGGCAGCTACGGGGCTATAGCCGACGGTAACCCGATTGCGTTCCAGGATCTGGGCTCTACTGGGGATACGGATAAGGATTACCTGAATGCGTTTGCTGAATTTTCTTATGATATTTGGGATGGCCTGAAGGTAACGGCCAACGGGTCTTATAATGTGGTGAATAAGAGTTATAAACTGTATAGAAAGGACTTGCAGTATAATGCCAACAAGTATGATGGCCCAATTCGCCTCACCAAGAGTCATACAAAGGAAATACGCCGTCAGGGGGATGTATTGCTGAATTATGACAAGACATTTGCTCAAAAGCATACGGTAAGTGCCCTGGGTGGTTTCCACTCTGAACTGTATACATTTGAGTATGATGATGCTTACAGACAGGATTTCCCGTCATCGGATGTTACAGATATGAACGGGGGGTCAGTAGTGGGCATGAGAAACTCGGGCTATACCCGCGAATTGGCCATGAACTCGGTATTTGGCCGTTTCAAATATAACTTTATGGATAAGTATCTATTTGAAGCTAATGTGAGAGGAGATGGTTCTTCACGCTTTGCGGAAGGTAACCGCTGGGGATGGTTCCCGTCTTTCTCTGGTGCATGGCGCATTACCAACGAGGATTTTGTGCAAGGCACGGCGTTCAATGAGGTGGTGACGGACATGAAACTGAGAGGTTCATGGGGTTTGCTGGGTAATCAGCAGATTGGGGATGACTATTATCCTTACATCAATACCTACTCTACCGGTGCCAAATATCCGTTTGACAACAGCATCAGCAGTGGAGCTATGCAGACGGAAAATAAGATTCAGGATATCTCCTGGGAAAAGACAACTACGTGGGGTGTGGCTGTGGACATGACGCTGTTTAACGAGCTGCAGCTGACGCTGGAATATTATAACCGGAAAACAACGGATATCTTGATGCAGGTGAATGTGCCGAATACATACGGATACAAGGGTTACTGGGACAACGTGGGAGCCATGAGAAACCAGGGGCTGGAAGTGTCACTGTCTTGGCATAAGACACTGGGTGAAGTGCTGCTGAACTTCGGCGGTAACTTTACGTACAACAAGAATGAGGTGCTGTCATTGGGTAACGTGGATGTGCAGAAAGGTGGTCGCTCTATCCGCATGGTGGGCAAGGAATTTAATGCCTTCTACGGTTACAAGTCGGATGGTATCTTCCAGAGCCAGGAAGAAATTGACAAGGCTCCGAAGTACACCATGATTAATAATGATCAGCTGGTACCGGGTGATATCAAGCTGGTGGACGTGAACAAAGACGGTGTGATTGATGCAGATGACCGCGTCATCAAGAATTCTGAAAACCCGAAATATACGTTTGCCTTTAATGTGGGTGCCAAATGGAAGATGTTTGACGTGAACTTGTTCTTCCAGGGAGCAGCCGGCGTATCACGCTACTTTACGGATGAGTTCTACGGAGAATTTAACGGTGACTCTGGTCACCCGTCTAATCACTGGCTGGGACGCTGGACTCCGGAAAACCCGACCAACAAATGGCCGAGAGCTTCTAAGTTCAGAACGTATAACATGCCGGAAATTACTTGTTCAGACTTCTGGTTGGTGAACACGAACTATCTGCGTCTGAAAGATGTACAGGTAGGTTTCAATGTGCCGGCTGAATGGCTGAAAGCTGTACGCCTGGGTTCTTGCCGCATCTACTACAGTGGCACTAACCTGCTGACTTTCACTAAGTCACCTCAAGGCATTGACCCGGAAGCACCGGCTGGATGGGGAGCATATTATCCGCATGTAAAGACTCACTCTATTGGTATTAACATTACATTATAATCAAGCAACTATGAAGAATATATATTTATCACTTATTTCAGGACTCTTGTTCACTGCCTGTTCGCTAGACAGAACTCCGCACGACGCTTTGTCTACGGTGACGTTCCCAAAAACTGAAGCGGACGTGGAAATGATGGCAGTGGGATGTTACGACGGGTATGCCGATCAGAATTATACCGTATACAACGATGTATTTACGGATAATGGATACTGTGCCATCAACAATAATTGGGCTGTGTTTGCCAACGGTACGGCGAGCCACGCCAACCCGGGTATCAACTGGTTTGACTATTCGCTGATAACTCGATGCAACACGTTCTTGCATCAGGTAAACATGAAGCAGATTCCGTTCAGTGATCCGCATAGACTGGAAGTTCTGAAGAATGAGGTCCGCTTTCTGCGTGCATGGCGCTATTATATGATGGTGACTGCTTATGGGGATATTCCTCTGATTACGAACGTAGTTCCTACACTGGAGGATGCCAAGGTACCGGCTACTCCGGAAGCAGATGTGGTGAAGTTTATCCAGGATGAACTGAAGGATCTGACAACACCGGGTGCACTGGATGTAACGCCGAAGCAAAAAGGAAGAATTTCACTCGGAGCTGCTCTGGCTCTGAAGGTGAGACTGAGCCTCTTCTACAAGCAGTATGATGAGGTGATTGATGCTGCCAATGAAATAGCGAAACTGAATGTGTACAAGCTCTACAAAGAGGGAGAGGTGCCGTATGCAGAATTGTTTAAGGAAGCCAATGAGGACAACAGTGAAATTATCTTGGCGGTGAAGAAGGTGATGAATGACTATAAGAACCAGACTATCATTGAGTTCTGCAATGTGATAGATGGTGGATGGTCGGCTTTTGTGCCCATTCAGTCGCTGGTGGATGCCTATGAAATGAACAATGGTCTGACTATTGAGGAAGCACAGGCTAAGGGAGAATATGATCCTACACATCCTTATAAGAACCGTGACCCGAGATTCTATGCTACCATTCTGTACTCCGGTGCTGACTGGATGGACAATAAGGGCAGAAAGAGAATCTACAATACCTTGGACCGTAATATTAACAATGAAGCGAACAAGGATCACAGACTGGATTCCAGAAATGCTTCACAGACCAGCTACTCCATCTGTAAATACATGAATCCGCTGACTCAGTATACCGATATCAACAACACCGGACTGGATATGATTGTGTTCCGTTATGCTGAAATCCTGCTTTCGAAAGCGGAAGCCATGATTGAAATGAATCAAGACCTGAGTGGAGCTACGGACCTGATTGACGAGGTAAGAAGCAGAGCTGGTATGCCGAAGGTGGACAGAGCGAAGTATAATACTCAGGATAAGCTGAGAGAGCTGCTGAGAAGAGAACGTCGCGTGGAATTTGCGTTTGAAGGATTGAGAAGGGATGACATCATCCGCTGGGATATTGCCAAGGATGTGCTGAACGGACCGATCTATGCTTCTAATAATGGTACAGTGAATATGGATAGCAATGTGCCGCAAGAGGAACGCGCTACTATCTTCCAGGGAGAAGAGAACCGGATAGTTCTGGAAATACGTAACTTCAAGAACCGCTATATGCCGATTCCGCAGGATGAACTGGATAAGAATCCGAACCTGAAGCAGACGAATTTTAAAATGTAGGATTCAATAGGTATATTACCAATTATAATCGTTCTAAATTTTGCTGAGTCCCTTTGTTCTGTATGATGCTTGGCTTCATGGAACATAGGGACTCTTTCTTTTTTAAAAAAAACACTCACACCATGAAAAAGACTATGTATTTACTCACTGCGCTGGCCTTGGGATGCTGCATGCAGCCGGCGTGGGGACAGAAGAAAGCATATACCGTGGATACGAAGACGGTGTATCAAGAGATTGATAACTTCAGTGCTTCGGATGCCTGGCGCTGTGCGTTCATCGGCAAGAATTGGCCTAAAGAGAAGAAGGAACGGATAGCGGACTTGCTCTTCAAACGGGCTTTTGATGAAAACGGCAATCCGGTAGGCATGGCTTTGTCGAACTGGCGCGTGAACATCGGGGCGGGCAGCTATGAAAACCGGGAAGCGAAGGAGGTGAATAACTCGTGGAACCGTACGGAGTGTTTCTTGGCTCCCGATGATAGCTATGACTTTTCTAAACAGGCCGGTCAGCAGTGGTTTATGAAGGCGGCCCGTGAACGGGGCATGAACAACTTTTTGTTCTTTACTAACTCGGCTCCTTACTTTATGACTCGCAGTGCGGCTACGGTGGCAGACGATTCGAAATATATCAACCTGCAGGAGGATAAGTTTGATGATTTTGCCAGGTTCCTGGTGAATTGTGCTGCACACTTCAGAAAAGAGGGGTATCAGGTGAATTATATCAGTCCGAATAATGAGCCTAATGGGGAATGGCATACGAACTCGTTCCAAGAGGGTAGCTTTGCTACCAAGGCAGACCTCTACCGCATGGTGGAAGAGCTGGACAAGGCGATTACGGATGCGCAGATAGATACTAAAATTTTGATACCTGAAGTGGGAGACATGAAGTATCTATTTGAAACAGACTCAGCTGCTCACATGCCGGATGACATTATACGGGCTATGTTTTATGAGAACGGGAGGTATAGTGTGCTGAAATTTAAGAATCTGCTGAATTGTGTGGCTGCGCACGACTATTGGTCGGCCTATCCGCCCAAACTGCTGGTGGATATGCGTCAACGTATCAAACAGGAGCTGGCTGGCAACGGCCATGATACGAAGTTCTGGGCCAGCGAATACTGTATCCTGGAAAAGAATGAGGAGATTACCATGCCGCCTTCTCCGGAACGGAGTATCAACCTGGGTCTGTATACAGCCCGCATTATTCACCATGATCTGGCGGTGGCCAATGCTTCTGCCTGGCAATGGTGGACGGCGGTATCGCTGGGCGAGGATGTGCCTATCCAGCTGTTGCCTCTTAAGGGAAGCAATGGACTCTCGGTGCAGTATGACGGAGAGATCTCTACAACCAAGATGTTCTGGACTACAGCCAATTATAGTTTCTTTGTCCGCCCAGGCATGAAACGGGTGGCTGTGAAACCGAATCAGCAGGTGAACGACTTGGAAGCAGCTACGCAACTGATGTTGTCTTCTTACACCGATGGCAAACAGGTGGTAACGGTGGCTATCAACTACACGAAAGAGGACCAGAAGGTAGCTCTGAACTGTGAAGGGGCCAGAAAGGGAAAGGTATATCTGACTACCATAGACAAGAATCTGCAATACATGGGTGAACAGGCGCTGCAGAAACTGGTTCTGCCCGCCCGTTCGGTGGCCACGATTGTGGTAGAGAAATAACTTTGCATTAGGCAACCGGTTGGTGCTCTTCATGTCCCATGTATTCCTCACGGTGTATCTTATAGCCGATGGCGGCTACGAGGATGGACATGAAGGGGCTGACCAGGTTGAAGATGCAATAGGGCAGATAGGTCAGGGTGGCTACTCCAAGCACGGTGGACTGGGTCATACCGCAGGAGTTCCAAGGTATCAGCACGGAGATAACAGTGGCGGAGTCTTCGACACTGCGGCCCAGCAGCCGACGTTCCAGTCCGCGCTGATCATACAGGTGACGGAAGAGATTGCCCGTCAGGATGATGGAGATGTACTGGTCGCCTGTGGCCAGGTTGAAGAAGAGTCCCGAGCAGACAGTGGAGCTCACTACGCTGATGGTGCGGCGGACCATGCGGATGAATACCTGAGAGATGGCGGAAAGGAAAGATTATGTTTAGCGAAAAAGATTTTGAAAGACTGTGGTTCCTCTACAAAACCGAGGGTGAGCCCAAAGGAGTTTCCATCAACTCGTTCTGCATTGGCCCAGACCCGCAAGTTATTGACAAACTTTTCAAAGAATTCATTTTATTTACTGCCAGAGCCGCTTAGGCGTGGCTATTTTTTAACGAACTATTGACTGAATCTGATGAAACCAATCCAGCCATCCGTCTTCCCAGTTTGCGGCTTATTGTCCGCAGGCTGCGAAGACGGATGGCTGGATTAAACCGCTACTCATCATGCAATGCCACGGCGGGTTGAATGTTCATGGCCTTACGCGCCGGAAGGCTGATGCCGACAGCTATCATACTGCCTATCAATACAAAGCAACCCAAGGCACAGCACAACAGACGGTCCCACTCCAGCGTGGTGCCGTTGCGCCAACTGTTCAACTCGAAATAAGCCAATGTGACCTCAATCAGAAGGGCCAGCGGTGTCACCACCAACAGCAACAGGAAACCTTCGCTGAGCAAACGGCGGAAAATGCCGGCATCGGTAGAACCCAAGGCTTTGTGAAGGGCTATTTCTTTGCGTCGCTGCTGGGTGCGAAACCAGAAGGTACCGAGCAACCCTAAGAATATATTCAGCAGCAAGAATCCCATTCCAAAGAGGTAATTACGCATTTCATTGCTGTAAATCTGCTGGAAATTACGGCGAAGATCTTGAAAGCTGCGCACATCACTGATGTAGAGATTACCCACCCGGTACAGTTTTTCACTGTCTGCTTTCAGGTTCTCAATAAAGTTACGGTCTTGCCCTTCCTTTACCCGGATGCAGAGTTCGTTATCATCATTGATCCAACCCTCAGACAGCAGATTCATATTGAACACCATGCTGTAACTGGCATAGCCCTGCTCATAGTCATGATAGCGCACATTCTGCAGGGCAGCTCCCAAACGGAAATGATGTGTGGTAT
>Escalade_p1__coassemble_1249_pt1 | contig 11078 bp, 12 predicted proteins | sample Escalade_p1__metabat2_low_PE_015 | metagenome-assembled genome bin Escalade_p1
GCAAAGGTAAAAACCTAAATGAGCGCAGTCAAGTATAGTTCACCGAACGGTTACCCGCCATTTGCAGTATTCAAGTCCATGTACTACCTTGCGCCGCTTTTTTTAAAAGGCACTCAAATAGTGCTAAAAATTTAATTTTTAAACCATGGAAAAAATCCAATTTAGCTTGTTTGACGGGCTGTCCTGTGTCAAGCCCTTGAACATCACTTTCCAGCAGATGCTGGAATTAGTTACTCACAATGTCACCGTGCAGCAGACCACCCAGCTGCACCGCCAGTACCTGTCGGAAAACAAGAAAACGCAGGCAGACCGGATCAAGAAGTCGGCGGTCTGCATGTCGGTGTCGGTGACCTTCGAAGGCGGCAAAGCCGATAAACACATCCGGGCCTGGACCTCTGTCGGCATGGTAGACATAGACCATGTGCCTCAGGAACAGATGGCCGAGGTGCTGCAGAAAATCCGGCAGGATCCGTACACCCTGGTGTGTTTCAACACCATCAGCAGCCACGGCATCCGCATCTTCTACCGCTACAACGGACTGACCGACGATTTTAAGGTAAACAAGCAGGTGCATGAGTTCCTGTTTGCCCGGATGAACCGGCACTACGAGCAGCTCACCGGCTGTGCCACCGACCTGAAATGCAAGAATGCCACCCGACTCACCGTACTGGCACACGACCCTGATCTGTACTTCAACCCTCAGGCCACCGTATGCAGCTATGCCAAGATGCGCAGCGAAGCCGACGGAGAGCAGAAAGACCGCATCAGGCAGCAGCGTCAGCAGAAACAGCTGAAAAACATCGTCGGAAACTGCCAGGACATCCTCCGGTCCAGAGGCGTGGTATACGCCGCCGGACACCACAATGAGTATGTGTCGCAGATGGGATTCCTGCTCAATGAATTCGGGGTAGACGAAGAGGTGGCCAAAACCTGGGCCAAACAGCAGTTTGCCGATTATCCGCAGACCGAAAGCGTACTGGCCAGCTGCTACAGGAAGGTGGAAGACCACGGCACCCGGATGCCCGCAGGCGGAAAACGCAACGGCATCAGCATTGCCCAGCTCAAAGAATATCTCTGCCAGAAAGCCCTCTTCCGCAAGAACACCATCAGCAACCTCACCGAACTGTCCTACAATCTGAAAGAACCCGAGTGGATCGAGATGACCGACCGCGAAGTGAGCACCTTCTGGAGCAACATCAACCAGGAGATAGGCAACTGCCGTGTCAACGACATCCGCCTGATGCTCGAATCGGAATTTGTGCCTTTGTATAACCCGTTTCACGACTACATCCAGCGCTGCGGAACCTGGGACGGACAGACCGACTACCTGGAACAGCTGGCCTCGATGGTACACACCAAGACACCCCAGGAAGAAGAATTCTTTCACTTCCATTTCAAGAAATGGTTTGTAGGCATGGTAGCTTCCCTGCTTCACGAAGAAGTGGTGAACAATCAGATTCTGCTGCTGGTAGGACCGCAGGGCATTTACAAGACCTCCTGGCTCAACAAGCTGCTGCCTCCCGAACTCTCGCGCTACTTCTGTCTGAAATGCGACAGCCGCAACCTGAACAAGGACGACCGCCTGAGCCTGGCCGAGTTTGCCATCATCTGCCTGGAAGAGCTCGACAACATCGAAGGCACCCTGATGTCACAGATCAAGAGTATGACCACCCTGCCCCGTGTCACCGAACGTGCGCCCTATGCCCGCTACAAGGAAGTGCGTCCGCACATCGCCTCGCTGTCGGGCACCAGCAACTATCACCTCATCCTGAACGACCTGGAAGGGAACCGCCGGTGGCTGCCCATCGACGTAGTGATGATAGACAATCCCTACGAAGCCGAGTTCAACTACGCGGGCATCTACGCCCAGGCCGCCTTTCTGGCCCAAAACAAGAAAAACTACATCCTGACCCAACACGACATCGCCAAGGTAAACGAACACAACCAGGATTTTGAAGTCCCCTGCCTGGAGCGTGACCTCATACAGACCCATTTCCGCGTGCCCATAGGGCGCGAACCGGCACAGTTTCTGACCAATGCCGAAATCCTGCAGATCCTGACGAGCGGCCACCGCATCATGCTGACCATGATCAAAGTGAGCCTGCAGATGAAAAAGCTGGGATTCCAGCCGCAGAAGGTAGGCGGAAAGCGGGGATACCGCGTGGTGGTGCTCGACAACGAACGCATCGAGCTGAACCGCCGTTCCCTGGCCAAAGACAGTGAACCTCCCATGGAAGACGAAGCGTAAATCCATGGATCGGGCTTCCTTGATCCACGGATTTGGAAAACGAAATCCGTGGATTAAGGTTCGCCGATGGCAGCTACAATCAGACGAACCTGCGTGGGCGTAAAGCTGCGCACCTTGTGGCTGAAGCCTGTAGCCTGCAAGGCTTCCACCAACGCCGGCTGCAGATGAATCCAAGCCATCAGCTTGCGCCGGGCCGCCCCTACCGAGATATGCGGATTGTAGCAGCTGGCCAGCTCACCGATGCCGTAGCTGCGTATCTCAAAATGCTCTTCTTCTCCGATTCTTTTCATGATGTTCCGTTTAATGTTACAGCTACAAAAATAATCATTTTACAGCTGAATACCAACGGATTAACGGACTATATCGTGCATTATCGTGCCCTATTCCGCCCCATCGTGCCGCATCGCTCCATACCGTGCCAACCGGTCCTTCGTACAGGCTATATTTGCAGAGTCAATGAGAGTTCATTGATTATTATCTAATTTTTTAAAAGTTAAACATTATGATTCTGTACAAAAAGTATCAAATGGCAGGCGGCAACAACAAGTCCAAAGGACTCTGGTACATCCGCCCGGTAATCAACCAAATGCTCGACATCGAAGCGCTGGCCAAACACATGTCCGACCACAACACGCCGTATTCGCCGGGAGTCATCAAAGGGGTGCTGACCGATATGGTGAGCTGCATCAAGGAGCTGATCCTGGACGGCAAGAACGTGAAGCTCGACGACCTGGCCATCTTCTCGTGCGGCATCCTCTCCGACCACGGTGCTGCCACGCCCGACGAGTTCAAGGTAGCCACCCATGTAAAAGGGGTGAAACTGCGCGCCCGGGCCACCGGCGAACTGAGCATCAAGAGTCTGAACCTCGAAGCCACCCTGCGCGAACAGGGGCTGTACAAGCTGACGGGCAGCAGCAAGCCCAAGCCGGAAGCCACCGGCGAAGACCACAGCAAAGACAGCGAAGACGGTGGCGACGAACTGCTGAGCTAATTTTTTCTAAATCCTTTTGCCTATGAAAAAGAGTATTTTACAAATCATCCTCAAAGTGATCATCGCCATAGCCTCTACCGTGGCAGGCGCCTTGGGTCTGCAAGCCTGTTACCACGATTAGCCTATGCGACGCATCACGTTAATCATCCTCCACTGTTCCGCCACCCGTGAGGGGCGGAACCTGGATTATGAAGCCTGCCGCCAGGACCACATCCGTCACCGCGGCTTCAAGGACATCGGCTACCACTACTACCTGACGCGCGACGGAACCATCCATCGCGGCCGTCCGATAGAAGACATCGGCGCCCACTGCAAGAACCACAACCGCCACAGCATCGGCATCTGCTACGAGGGCGGTCTGGACCGCAACGGCCATCCGTGCGACACGCGCACGCTGGCTCAGAAAGCCTCGCTGGTGGCCCTGCTCCGGGAACTGAAGAAGCTCTTCCCCCGGGCCATCATCCTGGGTCACTGCGACCTGGACCCTCTCAAGTCCTGCCCCTGCTTCCCGGCAGCGGTGGAATACTCGGGAATTTAATCTGTCAGTGCACTTCCCTGCTGGCTTGTATAAAGCTGGTGGGGAAGTGCTGTATTATATAGAACTATTTACGCACTATATATTTTTCATCTTTAGAAGTTACTCTAAACAAATATCGCACATAGCATCGTTCCAAAAGATATGGAATAATCCAACAACATTTTGCTAAGAAATCCTTAATTTTATTACTCTTGTAACCAAAAATCACTGCATATATTCGATAGAAAAAATAAATGAAATGTACAAACCATGATAGTTTCTCTCCGTTTTCAATCCAATCTTTATAATTCATAACTCGTAAATGAAAACGTTCTATCGCATGATATTGACTATTGGTTCCTCTCATCCTTACTTTAACCAATGGTTCTTCAACAAGCCCCAAAGGATAATGCCGTGCCAGTTTAGTATATAATTGGTCATCCTCTCCATTTCTAACCCCTTCTGGAAAATAAAAATTACCTTCAGAGAAAATTGCTCTGTCAAGCATTACACTCGGAGTAGCAATCATTGTAGATATTTGACGCTGGCGATACACATCTCCGAAATCACGAGAAACATTAACTTCTTTCATCTTATTTGTTTCTGGCCACCAATAATAAAATCCTGTATGCAACCATTTTACAGAACTTTTTTCCATTAAGTGAACCTGTTTTTCTAACAAAGAAGGCAACCAAACATCATCTGAATCTTCGAACGCAATATAATCACCCGTTGCATATCTTATACCTTTATTTCTAGCTGCAGCAGGACCTGCATTTTCTTGATAGAGATAATGAATCTTATCCCCATACTTTTCTAGAAACTCTGAAAGATCTTCTTTAGATCCATCATTTACTACAATGATTTCGTAATTTGTATAAGTCTGTGAAAGAACGCTCTCTATTGCTTCGCACAACCATTCGACATGACTATAAAATGGTATAACAACACTTACTTTTTTCATGATGAATAATTTTTTCTTGGCAAATAATATTTTTGGAAAACCAATGGATTAGTAATGGCACTGGCAACTGTTCCAAACCCATAGGTATAATATTTCTCTACCAAATGTCTATTACTTAACCCACAAGCGAAGTAAGAACCATATGGATAAGCAAAAACATCAACCGATACACCTGTGAGTTTTTCTAAGACACGCTTGCTTTCCGCTAATTCATACTCTTTATTCTCTTTACTAAAATCCTTATAAAAAGAATGATGCATACCATGACTTCCAACGGTACATAACTCACAGGAAGCCATTTCCTTTAGCTGTTCTGTTGTTATAAACCCCGGAGTATCCAGTAAACTTACATTCACAAAAATAGTAAAGGGTAAATTATATTTTACCAACAAAGGGTAAGCATATTGATAAAAACTCTCCGGTACGTCATCAATTGTTAGTGCCACAAAATCATTTTCACATATCCACTGTTCCAATCGAATAACATTTTTTTGTTTCAACGAAAGTAATAGAACTTCAAAATCCTTAGGTGAACAATTGAAATCAACTCCCTCTCTGTCTTCGAAATTATGAAACATCAGTACCTCTCCCCTATTCGGGAAAAACATAGGAACCTTGGAATGAACAGTTTGTATAAGTTTACAAGCTACTCTTCTAAATAAAGTTGTAATAGCCATATCAATCTATCCGAAAAACTTGTTTAATTAAATCAAGCTGATAATGAGGATTCCAACACGTATCTATTTCTTTAAAACATGCTTTTCGCACCTCCTCACGTTTATTTCTATGCTCTTTAAACCACTTAGAAATACTTTCAGACAATGCGTTAATATTGTTCCTTTCAAAAAAGTCTCCTGTTTTTCCCGGATGTATCGATTCATATTCAGGCATTTGCCATTTAAAATCACTGTGAGAGATAGCTGGACATCCAAACATTAACACATGCATTGCCGTCAGTCCTATATTACCAGGAGCCACACAAAGATCTGCGTTATATATCAATTCTGCATTCGTTTTTTCATCAAAACAAGAACCGTAGAACCAAATATTATCAACTACACCTTTAGCCTTGGCATCCTGCATCAGAGATTCTTTCATATCTCCATCACCTACCAATGCAATATTATACTCCTCCCCCCGCTGCTTCAGCAATGCAACTGCATCAATCAACTGATCCAATTGCTTTACAGGTGTCAACCGACCTATAAAAACAATAACCGGATTATTGTTTCCAAAATGCTTCGAATAAATATCAGAAGTAGTTATCTGCTTTCTCAACTGCAACTGGCGGTCATAATCCAACGAATTTTTAATAACATGCAGACGACTTTCTTCAAACCCTTCTTGAATCATCAAACTCTTGGCATAATCACCATATAGGAAAAAACCATCTACTTTTGAAAAAAATATTTTTTTGATAACCTTCTGAATCCAAGATTCTTTACCATACCATCCATGCGTCCACAAGTAAACCTTTGGTCCCTTCTTCTTCCGACCAAATTTTCTGATAATCTTCCATTCAGACAGACATCGAATTACCCCCGGTATAACCAAATAATCATAATCATCCAGTTTGAGGTTCTTCCAGCCTTTATAATAAGTTATAGGACCGATAACTTTGGTTTCCTCTATATCTAGATTACATTGCTTTAGCAACTTATAATCAAACATTTTCAGATTACGCGTAGCATTGCCTGCAAAGAACCAGTGCACATCAAGCTCACTATCCATCAATTGATAAATGGGTTCCCGATACGAAGGAGCGTATGGGAACATCATTGCTATTTTTTTCTTTTGTGTCATTTGCCTGATTTTAATCTCTTTGGAAAATATCACGTGTATAAACCTTCTCCTTCACATCATCCAAACAAACATCATAACGATTAGCCACAATAGCATGGCTCATTTCCTTAAATTTAGCCAAGTCATTAACGACCATACTGCCAAAGAACGTGCTGCCATCTTCCAGAGTCGGTTCATAGATAACCACTTGAGCCCCTTTCGCCTTGATACGCTTCATGACACCTTGAATGGAAGACTGACGGAAATTGTCTGAATTAGATTTCATAGTCAAACGATATACACCGATTACACAGTCCTTTTCATCAGCCGCATTAAAATCACCCTTATTGTAGTAATCGTAGTATCCAGCCATACGCAACACCTGGTCGGCAATGAAATCTTTACGGGTCTTGTTGGATTCTACAATAGCAGACATCATATTCTGAGGCACATCCTGGTAGTTGGCCAGCAACTGCTTGGTATCTTTCGGGAGGCAGTAGCCACCGTAACCAAAGCTGGGATTATTATAGTGGGTACCGATACGCGGGTCCAGACCTACTCCTTGGATGATGGCTTGTGAATCCAAGCCTTTTACTTCAGCATAGGTATCCAGTTCATTGAAGTAGCTGACACGCAGAGCCAAATAGGTATTGGCAAACAACTTAACCGCTTCGGCTTCTTTCATACCCATATAGAGTACGGGGATATCTTCTTTCAAAGCGCCTTCCTGCAGCAAGCCTACAAAAGTCTTGGCAGCTTCTTCCAGTTTAGGAAGATCGGCAATCTTCTGAATAGCGTTATTTTCTTCTTCAAAACGTTCGTCCTCGATAATCTTGGGCAGACCGGCAATAATACGGCTCGGATAGAGGTTGTCAAACAAGGCCTTGCTTTCGCGCAGGAATTCGGGGAAGAACAGGAGGTTCAGTTTCTCTATACCCTTGGCAGCATATTTCACATACAAGCTGCGGCAGTAGCCTACCGGAATGGTGGATTTGATAATCATCACGGCATCAGGATTGACGCTCAATACCAAATCAATCACATCTTCCAGGTGATGGGTATCGAAATAGTTCTTTACCGGATCATAATTGGTCGGCGCAGCAATCACAATGAAGTCAGCATCCTTATAGGCAGATGCACCATCGAGCGTAGCAGTGAGGTTCAATTCCTTCTCTGCCAGGTACTTTTCAATATAGTCGTCTTGTATCGGTGACTGTTTACGGTTCAGCATTTCTACCTTTTCAGGAATCACATCGACAGCGGTTACCTGATGATGTTGTGCCAGCAGTGTGGCAATAGAAAGTCCTACGTAGCCGGTACCGGCTACGGCAATTTTAATTTCTGACATGATTATAGAGATTTAATTTGTTACTTTCGGATATTTAAATATTGCATCAACTTATATATCATCAACGGATACTTTGGAAAAAGAGTAAAAAGTCTGGCTTCTAACCTGTATTTTGGAACCGAACTCATAAGCATACCCTGATATAACTCAGGATGCTTAGAAAGACAATCATTCAATTCCTTTTGCTTCTCCTTAGAACATAAGCAAATGCCATGCAAAGCGTTGTTTACATAGAGGGCTACCATGTTATAAAAACAGGTCTGATAATCCGCTTCTACTGTTTGTGCAAAAGAATATAGATGAGTAGATACCACATTCACCAAATCAAACGACTTTTTAGGATTGACAGTTCGAGTGATGGAATTCATATTTTGATAAACATAGTATATAATATCATTTGTAAATGAAACCTTACTAGCTAAATAATAGGCTCTAGGAGTAAATTCTGAATCTTCATGGAAGATTCCTTCATAAAACATCAACTTATGCTTTTTGAAGAAACCGGCTTTCCAAATTGAAAAAGGAGCGCATGGTTCAACTCCACGCAAAAGCAAATCCTTACCAGGAATAGGAGTTTCATCAGGATAACTCTTTCTTCTTTTAGACTCCCCATTTATTACATTGGCTGCACAAATAGCCAAAGCATCAGGCTGTTCATCCTTCAATTTAGCAGTCAACTTACCTAAACAGTTATGCGCTATCCAATCATCAGAATCAACGAACATATAATACTCGCCCTGAGCCTCCTGCATTCCTCTATTACGGGCAGCACTTAAACCTGCATTAACTTGGGAAAAGACACGGATGTTATTAAAGTCCTTAGCAACTTGTTCAACCACTTGAAGACTGCTGTCTTTAGAACCATCATTAACAATAATCAATTCATATTCCGATTGAGGAATATCTTGATTCTCACAACTACGGATACATTTCTCCACAAAATGCTCTACATTGTAAACGGGAATTATTATTGAAAGAAGCATGATATTTTATTTAAGTAAAACATTCAATCAATAGCCATATTGTAATTGATAATAAACATTAAACTAATTATACTATTAACGGACATTACACAAGCGTACAATAAGTTGCATATATAAGATTATAAAAAACGCCAAATAATGTGATATTATAAATATATTTATATAGTGTAGGTAATATATGAAGTTCTTTCAATTGAATCAAAAACACAACAGAAGGTATCATGGCGAATGTTAATGTTCTATAATACAGAACATAAGTGTTAAAACCTAGATCAAAACTAAAAGCTAATGCTAAGAGTATTAGCAAGAAAGCATAAGAAGAAACTATTACAGATGATTGAGTAAAATACTCGAAATAGCCCTTAAAAGCACATTGTATAAATGCATACCCAATTAAAAGTAAAGGAAATCTAGTGCAAAAAATACCTATATACGGACCTATCCCTACACTTAATCCACTCTGCGCTTCACTATTCAGATAAGCATTTCTATGTTGTTCAGAAACCACAGCATCATCTCCTAAAGACATATCCATGAAATATGAAATAAAATATGCGAGAAGCGAAATTAATAAAGGAAATAATACAGATAATAATATTACAGTTTTGCGTTTCGGCTTTTTTAAAAAAAGACTTCCTAAAACACAAATAAATCCCAGTATGGCTGAGCGATGAAAAAACAAAGCACAGACCAAGAATACAAACGCTAAAATTAAACTATAAATATACTTTCCTTTTAATGGTTTTGCTAAATATGATAGTCCCAAAAACAACATAGCCATTGCTAAGCTTGCCCTTGCATACGAAAACCACAGCAAGTATAAAGAACCAAAAAAGAACAATGCCAAATAAGGATTGACTTCCAATCTGTTATATGCCTTAAAAAGGATAAATAATGCACTACCCCAAACAATAAATCTAAAACATTCATAGGAATATCCAAATGTATCAATCAACCAAATATAAATAGGCTCTAAATGCGCGAACCATCCTTTTTGAACTGAGAAAAAAATTTCTTTATAATGAAAATAATCCCCCCCAAAAAAAGGAAATAAGCAAAAAATAATTAATAACAAATAAGCAAAGTTCACTTTATTTTTGGAAAGCACGAAAGGTTTTCTCAAAACGCTTTTAGTACTAAAATAGAAAATACACCAAAGTACTATATTTGATAATATTTGTAAGAATGTTGCAGACTCCTTCATATCTAGTAAGCAATTTCTTTTACATAAAACTCTGTATTTGGAACAAAAGTCACTACTGGATTATATTTAGGAGGAATCCAACCTTTAATAGGTGTCATGAAAGATTTACCATAAATAGACTCCAAATACTGTTTAACATTTCCTGGATATTGCATCTTATTCTTATTAATGCAAACTTTTTCCTGAGTATTAGAATAAGCCAAAGTATAATATTTAACATTATAAAAATGATTTATCTCATCAAATTGTTCATAAGATACATATACTTTTCTAGATTCATCAGATATCACATCTGAAAGAAAAAGATCAAATGATAATCCTTTATAGCTAAAAGTCGTTTCTAAAAGTTTTTCTTCACCAGTATGAACATTAACAAGTACTAAATCGCGAACTTTCACGCATCCTATACTGAATAATTGTTTTTCTAAAGCATCAGAATATTGTTCTCTAAGTATACCAAGATCAATATCTGGATCAAAAGATATAAAAGATTTATCTCTATATGCTCCCAACAAGGTACCAAATTCTGGCCATATTAAAACTTTACAATTAAAAGCTACTTTATTTAATAATTGGATTAATTCATCCCCTTGTTTAGTAACCATCTTTGCTTTTCTTTTATTTCTTAATTTGGAAAAAGGTAACGTCAATTTTATCCAAACCTTTTGTAAAAAAGAGTCCTTATAACCATGTTCATACAAAAAAACACGAATTTTTTTTTTCATAATCTAAAGAAGATTGCTTAACGTGAATATTAATTCACAATGTTTAATATACTATAAAACTTTAAAATAAGAAACATAGTACTATAAAATATTATGGTATCTAGTACTGAATTACCTCTATTATTTTATTAGTGCCAATTGATATTCTATATAATGTATAAAATACTTGGATAGCATACCAAATGCACAATTTAAGATGATAATAATATTTTTAGTTTAATTTTGTTTCTTATTTGTAAGCACTCAATTTAGGGCATACCTCTTCGAAAGGGCACTTTTCAGTGCCCTAAACCGAGTTTTGTTAATTAATTAGTTT
>Escalade_p1__coassemble_1596_pt1 | contig 8186 bp, 5 predicted proteins | sample Escalade_p1__metabat2_low_PE_015 | metagenome-assembled genome bin Escalade_p1
GCTGGCAGGCATATTCCAGCATAAAACCTGAACCGCCGTGAATCTGGATGCTGTCATACGCATTCTGGTTGGCATATTCAGAGTTCATACCCTTGGCCAGCGGTGTGAATGAGTCGGCCAGCTTGGCATACATCTTCTGTTCCTTGCGTTCTTCGGGAGTGAGCTTGCGTTCGCGTGCAATATCATCCAAAGCCTTGTAGATATCTACATAACGGGCAGTTTGGTACAGCAGGGCACGGCCGGCATCGAGTTTGGCTTTCATGATGGACAGCATGTCATATACTGCCGGGAATTCGATGATGGCCTTGCCGAACTGCTTGCGGTCTTTGGCATAAGCCAACCCTTCGTTATAAGCAGCCTGGCTCAGACCGACCGATTGGGCAGCGATACCCAGGCGAGCTCCGTTCATCAGCGCCATGACATATTTTATCAAACCGAGCTTGCGTTCGCCGCAGAGTTCGCATTTGGCATTCTTATACACCAGTTCGCAAGTCGGAGAACCATGGATACCCAGCTTGTTTTCGATGCGGCGCACATTCACGCCCCCATCTCGCTTGTCATAGATAAACATAGACAGACCGCGACCGTCCTTGGTACCTTCTTCCGAACGGGCCAGTACCAGGTGAAGGTCGGCATCCCCGTTGGTGATGAAGCGCTTCACACCGTTCAGGCGCCAGCAGTTGTTCTCTTCGTCGAAGGTAGCCTTCAGCATCACGCTCTGGAGGTCAGAGCCGGCATCGGGTTCGGTCAAGTCCATGGACATGGTTTCGCCGGCACAGATACGCGGAATGAAACGGCTGTGCTGGTCTTCGTTGCCAAATTCATAGAGCGTCTCGATGCAGTCTTGCAGCGACCAGATATTGCCGAATCCGGCATCGGCAGCTGCTACGATTTCGGCACACATGGTGTAGGGAGTGATGGGGAAATTCAGTCCACCGTAGCGGCGCGACATGGTCATCCCGTTGAGACCGGCTTTTACCATGGCATCGAGGTTCTGCTTGGTACCGCTGGCATATTCCACGCGGCCGTTGGCACAATGCGGGCCTTCTTCATCCACCCCTTCGGCATTGGGGGCAATGATTTCGCCGGTGATTTCGCCGGTGATTTCCAGTACCTTATCGTATGAGTCCATGGCATCCGCATAATCCTGCGGTGCATAGTCGAATTCGTCTTTATCTCTGTATCCGCGCTCCTTCAGTTCGCAGATACGTTCCATCATCGGATTGTTCAAGTGATACTTGAGTTCCGGTATTTCTGTATAAAAGTTTGACATAGCTTCTTGTTGTTTATCGGTTTAATCTGAAATTTATCGGTACATTAAACTTGGCTTTTTTAGGCTTCCCGTCGATGTAGCCCGGTTTCCAGCGATATACGGCAGCGATGGCGTTGAATGCCCGCAGCGCTTCGGCCTCCAAGTCGGCATCTACCTTGTTCGTCACCTTAGGATCGATCATCTTTCCTTCCTGGTCCACAGTGAACTGCACCATCGCTTTGCCCTCTATTTTCAGTTTCTGGGCTCTGGGTGGATATTTCACCACATTGGCTATGAGTTGCATCAAACCGGGGATGCCGCCATCGGGAAATTCCGGGAAGATCTGATAGGGCTGGTGCTCTAGTTCTTCCCCCTGGCGGTTAAACAGCTTTCCGCCGGTACATTTTCCGTTATCGTAGAATTCCTCCCGTCGCAGGGACCCGTCGCGGTAGTACTGCACGAATTTTCCGTTTAATCTTCCGTTCTCGAAGTGGCATAGGAACCGTAGAGTCCCGTCGGGAAAATAGGTATTTGATTGCCCTACTTTTTGATTGTCCTCATAGTTCACCACCAGGCTGTCTTGTCCGTTGTCATAAAAGGTCGTGTACAAACCCTCTTTCACCCTTTCGCGGCGGTTTTCCTTATATTTGTCATAATGGGCGACCGATTTTTTCCGTCCGTCCAGAGTGAATTCTTCTACTTTAATCAGTTTTCTCTCTTTGGGATACACCAAAGCATAGGAAACAGCTTTTGCTGCATCTGTAGTCCATTCTCCTTTTGGAGTAAGCAGGATTTTTTCCTGTGCGAAGGAAGCAGAGCAGACTGCCCATAGGCTGAATGCAACCAATAACCGTTTCATGATAAACCTCCTTAAAAAATTACTTACTGTGTGATTTGTAGTATTTAATCATCTTCGGAATGACTTCTTCTACCGTGCCATTGATCACATAGTCGGCAATGGCATTGATCGGAGCATTCTCATCGTTGTTGATGGAGATGATGATGCCGCTTTCCTGCATGCCGGCAATATGTTGGATCTGTCCGGAGATACCGCAGGCGATGTAGAGTTTCGGACGCACCGTCACTCCGGTCTGACCAATCTGTCGGTCGTGGTCGGCAAAGCCGGCATCTACCGCTGCACGGCTGGCTCCTACCTCTGCATGAAGTTCCTTAGCCAGGTCGAACAGCAGATCGAACCCTTCCTTGCTGCCTATGCCATACCCGCCGGCAATCACGATAGGAGCTCCCTTCAGGTTATGTTTGGCCTTTTCCACGTGGCGGTCAATCACCTTTACTACATAATCGGTTTCGGGTACATATTTCGCTACGTCGTGGTGTACCACTTCGCCCTGATAATTCGCATCGTAGATTTCTTTCTTCATCACTCCTTCGCGTACGGTAGCCATCTGCGGACGGTGTTCCGGGTTGACGATGGTAGCCACAATGTTGCCGCCGAATGCCGGACGGATCTGATACAAGAGGTTTTCATAGGTCTTGCCTTCTTTCTTGTCTTCGTGGCTTCCGATTTCCAAAGCAGTACAGTCGGCTGTCAGACCGCTGGTCAGGGCAGACGATACGCGCGGTCCCAGGTCGCGGCCGATGACAGTAGCTCCCATCAGACAGATTTGCGGCTTCTCTTCCTTGAATAAGTTGATGAGGATAGAAGAGTGGGGCAGGGAAGTATAGGGAAAGAGTCCCGGTGCATCAAATACATGCAGTTTATCCACCCCATACGGGAGCACTTCCTTTTCAATGCCAGCCAGATTGGTACCTGCGGCAATGGCTTCCAGTTGGCAGCCCAGTTGGTTGGCCAGTTTGCGGCCTTTGGTGAGGAGTTCCAGGCTCACATCAGCAATGTTGGTGCCTTCAATCTCCAGATATACAAATACGTTATTCATGTTTTTCTTTTTTTAGTGCCGAGGCTTATCCGATGGTATGGTTAGCCAGCAGTTCTACAATGAGGTCTTCTACATCCTGGTCGCTTCCGGTCAGTGTTTTGCTTTCCTTAGCCTGGAAAGAGATGTTCTGGATGGTTTTTACTTTCGTAGGCGAACCGCTCAGACCGCATTGAGCCAGGTCACCGTTCACGTCGGCTACGCTCCATTCCGTGATGTTCAGATACGGATGTTTCTCGTAAAGATCGGCATAAGGCAGTTCGGTACCTTCTTTGGTGAGAACCGCTTTTTCCTGTGCACCGAGAGCCCGTTTGTATTTCTGTACCAGCTTGGCATTGCGCGGTCGGCAGGGGGCAGCACTTCCGTTTACGGTAATGACGATGGGCAGCGGGCCTTCTACCGTTTCCACACCGCCGTCGATGTGACGTTTCACTGTGATGCGTCCAGCCAGCTGATCTACATTCAGAATTTCTTCGGCATAGGTAATCTGGGTCAGTCCCAGTTTTTCTGCTACCTGTGGCCCTACCTGAGCCGTATCTCCGTCGATAGCCTGACGGCCACCTACAATAATGTCATAATCACCTATCTTTTTGATGGCTGTGGCCAGGGCATAAGATGTGGCCAGAGTATCGGCACCGGCAAAGGCACGGTCGGTCAGCAGGTAGCCGTTGTCGGCTCCGCGGAACAAGCCTTCGCGGATAATTTCAGCAGCGCGACCCGGTCCCATGGTCAGGATGGTTACAGTAGAGCCAGGGTAGGCATCTTTCAATCGGAGTGCCTGTTCCAGCGCATTCAGGTCTTCCGGGTTGAAGATGGCAGGGAGTGCCGCACGGTTGATGGTTCCGTCGGCTTTCATGGCATCTTTCCCAACGTTTCGCGTGTCGGGAACTTGTTTGGCCAATACAACGATTTTCAAACTCATGTTATTAGTTATTAGTATTAGTATTCATTAATATCAGTGCCGGGGCGAATAGGAGTAGTGAGGGAAATAGCCTTGCTACTGAAATTGGTCCGGTTAACTTGATTCTCAGCGTGCAAATTTACGCAAAGAGTTGGTTTTGGCAAGTAATCTGCCAAGAAAATGCACAGAAGATGGGGAAATGAGCAAATATCATGTTCGTCTTTATCCTATTTCTTTTTTACAAGATATAGATATCACAGCGCCTGGATCCATTCTATCATCAGGCTGAGAACTTTGGGAGAAAAGGTTTCTTCCAGGTTGGCATACTCCATGGTAGAACCGGTCTGGCAATTTTGAAACAGGTGATTTACGTTTTCACAGGCTTGTATTTTACTCTTGGGATGGGGTACTTTCTTTAGAAGTTCCAGATTCTTCTGACAGTTAACCTGTATATCCTTCGTGCCATTCAAGGCCAGCACCGGGCATGTGATGTCCTGGATGGACTGGCTTATATCCAGTTTGATTAAATGTCTTATATAAGGTGTCTGAAGTGAGGCCAAGACTTGCTGAAGATTCTTCTTCAGCTCCTTCGGAAGAAGAACCGTTTCGGGCATCTGCGGGTTCAGGCCCATGATGACCTGGTCAAATACACCCTCTAAAATCCTCAGGTATTCCCTCGATACGTCTTGGCTGAAGTGGGAGTGGGTCAGCAGGCTGCGGTTTTGCTCCAGGAGCGTTTCTTTGCCGGAAATGGCCATGCCGGCCAGGCTGATGACATAGTCCACTTGCTTTTCAGCCGCCAGCATCAAGCCTATGGTTCCGCCTTCGCTATGTCCTAATACACCTACATTTTTAAACCGCTGGCGCAAGAAGTGGATTCCAGCCAGAGCATCCTTTTTAAAATTTTCTGTCGTGGCATTGATGACATTCCCCGTCGATTCACCTGCTCCCCGGTCGTCATACCGCAGGGTGGCGATACCGTGGCGGGCCAAGGCATCTGCGATGACCGCAAACGGTTTGTGCTCAAAAATCTCTTCATCCCGATTTTGCAAGCCGCTGCCCGTCACCATCAGCAAGACCGGAGTGTCGGGAGTATAGTTGGCTGGCAGGGTTAATGTTCCTTTCAGTTGGGCCTCTTGATTAGCAAACGACACTTCTTCGGTGGTATAAGGGAAGGGCCCTTGGGGAGTTTGCGGCCGGTTCTTTATGGGAACGCCCGGTTTTAAAGTCAGCGGAATTTCATAGCCATGCTGTATAAAGGTGCCGATAATCTGCTGTCCCATCCACACCCCTTTGTATTCAGCGCTTGCTATGGGGATACTGAGTGAGAGCGTAGGCAGCGGTATATCGTTTCTTTTGACGGGAATTCCTCTCACCCCTTGGTCTGGAGAATCCATGCGGCAGCTGTCCTTCTGAAGATGAAAGACCAATAGCAGTTTTTGTTCCCCTATTTTTAAATGCCCGGACCAGGTCCCTTCTTGTGCAGATATAACGTGTGATAACATGCACCCAAAGAAGAGAGCGGTTATGAATCGGAGTAAAAAATGCTTTTTCATATCCATGGTTTTTCAGACAAAAATACCATAATTTGCGGGAACAAAAAGTCGTTGGTTTTATGTTTATCAGCATGTTTTTAATAGAATCCCGGAGTTGGCTTAATCATTCTCCTCTACTTTCTTCGGTTGACAGCCCTTGACCATTTTTTCAATATCGGTTAATTCGATGTCCGTAATCGTTCACCCTGTCCGTTTTTGAACAAGCTAACAATGATTGATTGTGTTGTTTATCAAGGAAATACAATTTTGGCACGCTATTTGAAACTTCTATGGTGACATATATGAATTTGTTCAGTATTAAAACGAAAAGAAAGATGATACAGTATTATTTTAAGCAAGCCTGGTTTCTGATGAAGCAGAATCCGCTCATCAGCACGTTGTCTGTCGCTGGCACGGCATTGGCCATTTCGGCCGTCATGCTGTGTGTGCTGATTGTTCAGGTACAGATGGTTTCCTATGCTCCTGAGAGCAACCGGGATCGGATGCTGGTGGTTTCTGCCACCCATGTGGAAGAGAAAGAAAATTCGGGCAACTGGAACAATGGTATGATGGGGCTGAGAGTGGTCCGCGAGCTGTTTTATCAGTTGAAATCCCCTCAAGAGGTCTGCGGAAAATTGGAATCGGCCGTTACGGTGAGTTCCTCCCAAAAACGGAGTTTCAGACAGCATATAGCCCAATACACCGATGAACGGTTCTGGAATATTTTTGATTTTACCTTCCTGGAAGGCACACCTTATGACTCGGTAGACTGCGAAAGCGGCCTGAAGAAAGCGGTCATCAGCAGCAGGCTCGCGCTTCGTTTGTTCGGAAGCGAACGGGCCTGCGGACAGACTGTCATTGTCAATCAGACTCCATACCAGGTTTGCGGTGTGGTGAAGGAAGTGTCCAAGACAGCCCGCTTTGCTTATGCCGATGTGTGGATGCCTTATCAATCCTTGCCCCAAGTAGATTCTTTCTTCAATATGTACGAAGGACTGGTAGGGCCATTCGGCATAATCATGATGATGAAGGATGCCGGAGATTATGAAACAGTCCGTACGGAAATGCTGCAGGCAGCCGACCGGATGAATGCTTCCTTAGAGCGGTATCACATCAGTTTCTTCCAGGCCCCCTACCGGAATATCGATTTGGTGATGACCGGCTACAATACCTGGGTGGATAAAATTGATGCCGCGGGATGGATGCTCAAAAGGGGCAGTCTGATTTTACTGCTACTGATTCTCCCCGCTTTAAATATGGTAGGAATTTCTTTGACCTCATTCCGCAAGCGTAAAGCAGAAATCGGTATCAGAAAAGCTTTTGGGGCAACACCCCGACACATTTACAGACAGGTGTTGTATGAGAGCTCGCTCATTTCATTGGCCGGTGGCCTGCTGGGGCTGCTGCTTTCCTTCCCTCTGCTGCTGATGACCCAGGAAATCTTCTTTCCACAGGGCACGGTATTCAGCACACAGATGCTGCTGCAGCCTGTCACTTTCCTGATAACCCTGCTTTTTGTCTTCCTGCTGAATCTGCTCTGTGCCGGTCTGCCGGCATGGAAGGCGGGACGGTATAACATTGTACAATCACTGAATAATCACGAATAAACAGAATTATGATACGTCATTTGCTTACTTTGATATGGAACCAGCGCAAACAGAACGGATGGCTGTTTGCAGAGTTGGTATTGGTGCTGTTGTCGGTTTTCTTCCTGGTGGATGCAGCTTATAGCCGTTATACGCTTTATCACCAGCCGATGGGGTTTGACATCTCCTCTTGTTGGAGGTTGCATCTTGAGGAGCTGAACCCCGGAGACAAAGGATATGTCGGCACGGAGGAACGGGGGGAAGCCTGCTGGAATCGCATCTGTGCGCTTTCGGATCGGCTGATGCAGACAGGCGATGTAGAAGCTGCCGGATGTGCTTTCTACAGCATACCTTACAGCGATGGAAATTCTTGGTCTGGCATTGAGGCCATTGGTGCTGACAGTTTACATGCCTATTCCCAACCTTTGCATGTGCGTAAGGTCGATGCCGGATTTTTCGATGTCTTTCGCATTAATGACCTGCATGGTACCTCCATTCGACAATTGGAAAATGCAGCTTTTGACGAATTGATACTGACTGAAATGGTGGCCCGTAGATTGTATGATACAACGGATGCCCGAAACCGCAAGGTGAAAATCTTTGGCGAGGAGTATCCTGTATTGACAGTAGTGCCGAATCTTCGGTACCTGGATTATCTGCCGGTTATTCCCTCTTTTCTGATGAAATACTCTTCCGAAAGTATGGGACAGTTTTTCGACACCTATCGCCCGAGTGAAGCGGAATACGTCATTCGCATGAAAAAGGAAATGACTCCGGGTGAAATGGAAGAATGGCTGGCTGCCCAGGGAGAGCGGCTGGTGTCCGGCAACGTGTTTGTCAGCTCCTTTACCAGCCTGGCATCCATGCGCGAATCAAAAATCCAAGGAAACAGGAACCAATGGAAACTGGAGCAGCTGGTCATGGCTTTTCTGTTGCTGAATGTGTTTTTTGGAGTCACCGGTACCTTTTGGATGCGCACGCAGGCTCGCCGTTCGGAAACCGGTTTGCGGATGGCAC
>Escalade_p1__coassemble_2282_pt1 | contig 5421 bp, 1 predicted proteins | sample Escalade_p1__metabat2_low_PE_015 | metagenome-assembled genome bin Escalade_p1
TACAGAACGGGCAGAATAGTCAACACGCTTACCCAGCAAGTTCTGACGGAAACGGCCCTGCTTACCCTTCAAGCTGTCTGAAAGAGACTTCAAAGGACGGTTGGCATCTGTCTTCACAGCACTCGACTTACGAGAGTTGTCGAACAGCGAATCAACAGCCTCTTGAAGCATACGCTTTTCATTACGCAAAATCACTTCAGGTGCCTTGATTTCAATCAGTCGTTTCAGACGATTGTTACGGATAATAACACGGCGGTACAAATCATTCAAGTCGGAAGTAGCAAAACGGCCACCATCCAACGGCACCAACGGACGGAGTTCGGGCGGAATCACCGGAACTACGCGCACAATCATCCATTCAGGCTTGTTGCGGCCACGAGATGCACGGAAAGATTCCACCACCTGCAGACGCTTCAGCGCTTCGTTCTTACGCTGCTGTGAAGCATCGCTGCCGGCGCGGTGACGCAATTCATAAGACAAGCTATCCAAGTCAAGACGAGAAAGCAAATCGTAAATAGCTTCTGCACCCATCTTGGCTACAAACTTATCAGGATCAGAATCGTCCAGATATTGATTTTCCTTAGGCAGTTTTTCCAACAGGTCAAGGTATTCTCCTTCTTCCAGCAAATCAAACTGAGAAACTTCATCAGAGAGGATACCCGGCTGGATTACTATATAACGTTCATAGTAAATGATAGCATCCAACTTTTTAGTAGGCAAACCCAACAGATAGCCAATCTTGTTAGGCAATGAACGGAAGTACCAGATATGAGCTACGGGCACCACCAGTTGGATATGACCCATCCGCTCACGACGTACCTTCTTTTCCGTTACCTCAACACCGCATCGGTCGCAGACGATACCTTTGTAACGGATGCGCTTGTATTTACCACAATGGCACTCATAATCCTTGATAGGACCAAAAATTCTTTCGCAGAAAAGGCCATCGCGTTCAGGCTTGTATGTACGGTAATTGATAGTTTCAGGCTTTAAAACTTCACCACTCGAATTCTCCAGGATTTCTTCCGGTGAAGCCAAACCAATGGAGATTTTCGAGAAATTACTCTTTATCTTGTTATCTTTTCTAAAAGCCATACTTATATGTATAAATATTGAAAATTGACAATGGAATATAGAAATTGTAAACAGAAAACGAATCATTGAGAAGCAGGGTCAAAGCCCTGCTCTCAATGACTGATGTTCCATTATTCTAAGTTGATGCTCAATCCTAAACCTCTTAACTCATGCAGCAATACATTGAGTGATTCAGGGATACCCGGTGCAGGCATCGGTTCACCCTTCACAATGGCTTCATAAGCTTTAGAACGTCCTACCACGTCATCAGACTTGATTGTCAGAATCTCCTGAAGAATGTGTGCAGCACCAAAGGCTTCGAGTGCCCAAACCTCCATTTCTCCGAAACGCTGACCACCGAACTGGGCTTTACCACCCAAAGGTTGCTGAGTAATCAGTGAGTACGGACCGATGGAACGAGCATGCATCTTGTCTTCAACCATGTGACCCAACTTCAACATGTAAGTCACACCGACTGTAGCCTGCTGCTCAAATGCCTCACCAGTTCCACCATCATACAAAGTAGTCTTACCATAACGCGGCAAACCGGCTTTATCTGTCCATTCATTCAAATCATCCAGAGTGGCACCATCAAAAATAGGAGTCGCAAACTTCACGCCCAATTTCTTACCGGCACTACCCAATACTGCTTCGAAGATCTGACCGATGTTCATACGAGAAGGCACACCCAACGGATTCAGTACAATATCAACCGGTGTACCATCTGCCAAGAACGGCATATCTTCCTGACGAACCACACGCGATACAATACCCTTGTTACCGTGACGACCGGCCATCTTGTCACCGACACCGATCTTACGCTTCTTGGCAATGTAAACCTTCGCCATCTGAATGATACCAGCAGGAAGTTCATCACCAATCGTGATAGCAAACTTCTTACGCTTCAGTTCAGCATCCAGCTCTTTATATTTCTTGATGAAATTCATCACCAAAGCACGAATCAAGCCGTTGGTATGCTCATCCTTTGTCCAGTTGCTCAGTTGGATCGCTGTAAAATCCAGATCACTGAAATCAGACGGATAGAACTTAGCACCCTTAGCTATCACATCCGCACCCATATAGTCTTTCACCCCTTCAGAAGTATAATTTTCAGTCAGCTTCATCAGCTTGTTGATCAAAATCTTCTTCAAGGCTTCTGCTTTACGTTCGAATTCTTCGTCAATTTTCGGCAACAGGGCCTTGTCTGCCAGTTTAGAGCTGCGTGTCTTGATAACGCGTGAGAACAGACGCTTACCGATCACCACTCCCTTCAAAGAAGGAGAAGCCTTCAGAGATGCATCTTTCACATCACCAGCCTTATCACCGAAGATAGCCCGAAGTAATTTTTCTTCCGGAGAAGGATCAGATTCACCCTTCGGTGTAATCTTACCAATCAGAATATCTCCCGGTTCGATACGGGCACCTACACGAACAATACCGTTGTCGTCCAAATCCTTGGTAGCTTCTTCGCTTACATTCGGAATATCGGAAGTCAATTCTTCCATACCGCGTTTTGTTTCGCGCACTTCCAGAGAATACTCTTCAACATGCACAGAAGTCAGCAAGTCTTCACGAACCACACGTTCGTTCAATACGATCGCATCCTCATAGTTATAACCCTTCCAAGGCATGTAAGCCACCAGCAGGTTCTTACCCAAAGCCAATTCACCGTTTTCGGTAGAATAACCTTCCGTCAAAATCTGACCCTTGGTTACGCGCTGTCCCTTCGTACAGATAGGACGCAAGTCGATGGTCATATTCTGGTTAGTACGACGCCATTTCGGAATGCGGTATTCCTTCAAGGCCGGTTCGAAGCTGACGAATTCTTCGTCTTCTGTACGGTCGTACAAGATACGAATGGTAGTAGCGTCAACAAACTCAACCACACCGTCGCCTTCAGCCGCCAACATCGTACGAGAATCACGAGCCAACTGGCGTTCGATACCGGTACCTACAATGGGGGCCTCGCTCTTCAACAAAGGAACTGCCTGGCGCATCATGTTTGATCCCATCAAAGCACGGTTCGCGTCATCATGTTCCAAGAAAGGAATCAAAGAAGCCGCGATAGAAGCAATCTGTTGCGGAGCCACGTCCATCAACTCTACTTCATCGGGAGCGATCACCGGATAATCAGCATCCTGACGTGCCTTCACACGGTCGCGGATGAAAGTACCGTCGTCGTTCAACGGGGCATTACCCTGAGCAATCAGCTTACCTTCTTCTTCCTCAGCAGAAAGATAGATCAAGCCTTCGTCAGACAAGTCCACCTTACCGTTTTCCACCTTACGGTAGGGAGTTTCGATGAAACCGAGGTCATTGATCTTAGCATACACACAAAGTGAAGAGATCAAACCGATGTTCGGACCTTCCGGAGTTTCAATCGGACACAGACGACCGTAGTGAGTATAGTGTACGTCGCGCACCTCAAAGCCGGCACGTTCACGAGACAAACCGCCAGGACCCAGGGCCGACATACGGCGCTTGTGAGTAATCTCAGCCAGCGGGTTAGTCTGGTCCATGAACTGAGACAAGGCATTCGTACCAAAGAATGAGTTGATCACAGAAGAGATCGTCTTCGCATTGATCAAGTCGATCGGTGTGAACACTTCGTTATCACGCACATTCATGCGTTCACGGATAGTACGAGACATACGAGCCAAACCGATAGCAAACTGGTTAGACAGCTGTTCGCCCACCGTACGCACACGACGGTTACTCAAGTGGTCGATATCATCCACATCTGCCTTTGAGTTGATCAACTCAATCAGATACTTGATGATTTCGATAATATCTTCTTTAGTCAATACACGCACATCCATTTCAGTCGTCAGATTCAACTTCTTGTTGATACGATAACGACCTACATCCCCCAAGTCATATCTCTTTTCAGAGAAGAATAGGTTATTGATCACTTCGCGTGCACTGGCATCATCAGCCGGGTCAGCATTACGCAGCTGGCGATAGATGTAGAGCACCGCTTCCTTTTCAGAGTTACTGGGGTCTTTCTGTAACGTGTTATATATAATAGAGTAGTCAGATTGATTCGGTTCATCTTTATGCACCAGAATATTCTGCACACCCGATTCCAAAATAACGTCTAGATGTTCCGGTTCGATGACAGTTTCACGGTCAATCACCACTTCGTTACGTTCGATAGAAACTACTTCACCGGTATCTTCGTCTACAAAATCCTCAATCCAAGTTTTCAAGACACGCGCAGCCAGTTTACGGCCTACAATCTTTTTCAGATTCGTCTTGTTCACCTTGACATCTTCTGCCAGATTAAAGATTTCGAGGATATCCTTATCATTCTCAAAGCCAATTGCTCTAAGCAATGTAGTAACAGGCAATTTCTTTTTACGGTCGATGTAGGCATACATGACATTGTTGATGTCAGTAGCAAATTCGATCCAAGAACCCTTGAACGGAATAATACGAGCAGAATAAAGTTTAGTGCCATTCGCATGCACACTCTGCCCAAAGAACACACCCGGAGAACGGTGCAACTGCGACACAACCACGCGTTCAGCACCATTGATCACAAAAGTAGCCTTATCCGTCATATAAGGAATCGGGCCCAGGAACACATCCTGAATCACCGTATCAAAATCTTCGTGATCGGGGTCTGTACAATATAATTTCAGCTTAGCCTTCAGAGGTACACTATAAGTAAGCCCTCGCTCTATGCATTCGTCGATGCTATAGCGCGGCGGATCAATATAGTAGTCCAAAAACTCAAGAACGAAATTATTTCTTGTATCGGCAATGGGGAAGTTTTCAGCAAATACTTTGTACAATCCTTCGTTTTTACGTTTCTCAGGGGGAGTATCCAGTTGTAAAAAGTCTTTGAATGACTTCAATTGTACTTCCAAAAAGTCCGGATATTCTAGCGGATTTTTAATAGAAGCAAAATTAACTCTTTGATTTACAGTAGTTGAAGACATCTGTTAATGGATTTGTAGAACTTAATTTTAAATATATACACAAAAAGGTTAAGAACCCTTTTCGAGAAGGGTTCCTAACCGAATTACCTGATTTACAGGCCAATGTTATTTAAGTTCAACTTCAGCTCCAGCTTCTTCCAATGTTTTCTTCAATGATTCTGCTTCGTCCTTAGCCAAACCTTCTTTTACTACGCTAGGAGCACCGTCAACGAGGTCCTTAGCTTCTTTCAAACCAAGGCCACAAGCTTCCTTCACGGCTTTAACAACCTGAAGTTTAGCTGCACCAGCACTCTTCAATACTACGTCGAAAGAAGTTTTTTCTTCAGCGGCAGCAGCACCACCAGCTGCGGGACCAGCAGCAACAGCTACAGCTGCAGCAGCAGGTTCAATACCGTATTCTTCT
>Escalade_p1__coassemble_2438_pt1 | contig 5081 bp, 3 predicted proteins | sample Escalade_p1__metabat2_low_PE_015 | metagenome-assembled genome bin Escalade_p1
CAATATGGTATATTAATAGTGAATAAGATATTCTTTTATTGCTTATTTTACTTTAGAATAGTTAGACAACTTAGATTTTGTACTATATATTACGATAGAAGTACACTATACAAGAAAGGTTATCAGAACAAGGCACGCAACCGCCAGCTGAGAGCCTGCCTGAAGAAATACTGGGACGTATGCGCCAACAAGGAAGAACTGCAGAAGGAAATGAAGAAGAACTTCGGCGTGGATGTGGTCTTCTTCGGCAAGAAAGACAAGCCCTACGGCTACATGCTGATAGACCATGCCAACAAGACCGTCATCCATGGTGCCCGGGTCCTTGCCGTAGAAGAACTGCTCGACTTCGCCACCCCCGAACAGCGCTTTGACCGGATTGAAGCCTACATTGGCCAGTTACTCCAGCTGAACCCCAAGATAACCCAGGGAGAAATCTTCCAGAAACTCAAGAAGCAACATGCCTATATAAAGAAAGGTGTCATCTACTATGACGGCCAGTCCCGACCCCTTCCGGAGGAAATGGCAGCAGCCATCAACCGCAACAACCGCATCAGCTTCATCGAGAAGTTCCGTCCGCAGAACGAAGCCGAAGTGGAACTGCTGCGCAAGGCCTTCAAAGTGGACCGCCCGGATATGGTAAGCATCTCCACAGAACGTCCTCCCAAGTATGCCGATTCCGTCGGCCGCCTGCACGAAATCTTCAATGATCCCGAAGTGAAGTCCTCCCGCAGCGCCATGTACCAGGAAGGCTTCATCATCCGTCAGGTCGATAATCCAAGAAGCAGAAGCGCCAGGGAGTGCCGTTCAAAAAGTCCAAGAAGAAGACGCTCAATCCGGTCAAGAGTTTGCAGCGGAAGTCTCATCAAGGATTGGGCAAACTCCGGAAAGAAGGTATCGGCAGCCACAGCGCCAACTGCGAATGGGAAGTCGGCAAGAAGACGAACTACGATGAGGTGGATAATGGACACTCATTAAAGATGTAATTACAGTCTGTTTACCTATAAGAAAGAAACTACCTACTGTTGTGTTCGATATTCATCTTTAAAATATAACTTTGCATTTATGATGTGATTAAAACCTATTTGTGCACAAAATGAGTTTATTTAACTGATACCATGGAGAATTTCAATTATTATCAAAAGAACTTGAGTCTTCATCTTTTAAGGAATTTCTTTTTGGAACATGGCAAGCAACATACATACAGGAAGAAAGATTTTTTTATCCGCCAGCATGAAGTTTCACGGTCTGCCGGATGGGTTGAGTCCGGTAGCTTTGAGTATTCGTTTACAGACGAAGAAGGTCTTGAACATATTGTAGGCTATGCTTTTGAAAATGAGTTCGTATGTGATTACTCTTCATTCATAAAATCCCAACAGTCTAAGGTCAGCATTCAAGCGATTTCAGACTGTGTGGTTTATGAAATTGCATTGAATGAACTAGTCACATATTGGGAAGTTAATTTGGACAACTTGAAAGAAGGAAAGAAGGCGGCAGAAAATTTATATGAGTTGGCATATGACCGGTTTCTTGATTCCTATTGCAGTCCGATGATACGGTATAAGAAACTGATGAGTAGGTGTCCAAAGTTGAAAGAGAAAGTACCATTGAGAAGTATCGCCTCCTTTCTGGGTGTAACCCCAGAAACAATCAGCCATATCCGTAAAAAGATACGCCTGGATGGAAAGTCTTGAATTTGTTCAAGGCTTTTCTTTTTCTTTTTGCTTTACTTTGCACCTTTTAAAAATTAAGCTATGGTGTATTCTATCTATCAATCGGAAATAGAACAGTTGGATGTACAAATAGCAAAGCTCCGCAGGAAGAGCAATGCCTATTTGCTGGCGAAACTTCTTTTCTTTGGTGCAAGTGTTTTCTTTGTCTATCTCGCTATCAAACATTTCACTTTTCTGAATCTGGCAGGTGCCTGTTCATTTTTTGCAGCTTATTTATCTGCTTGCGTATTGGACAGCCGTTGTCAGAAATTCAGTGATGGGCTGAGACGTAAAAAGTCTGTCTGCAAGAATGAACTGGCCTATCTGGTAGGCGATTTTTCATCATTTTCCTCGGGAGAGGTTTACATCAATCCAGAACATGAATACTCGTTTGATTTGGATCTGTTTGGTCCAGATTCCTTATTCAACCGGATGAACAGATGTGTCACCCGGAAAGGGAGCGACAGGTTGGCCGAGAAATTGACGAACCTCTGTCAGGATAAGCAGGAAATTCTCCTCAATCAGGCGGCTATTGCAGAACTGGCAGATAACTTCAGTTGGCGTATCAGGTTTATGGCCAACAGGTTCATTCCGGATAATCTTAAAATGCTTTCTGAGTTGGCTTCAGAAAAACAAAAACACGGTTTTCTCCTGCGTTCCGCCATTCCTGCTGTTTGCGTAGGAATGACCATTCTTTCTTTTCTGCTGGCTTTATTAAAACTGATTGGATGGCAGTATTTTATGACATTCTTCCTATTAAACCTTGGCTGCTCGATTTTGTTCTTTCGCAAGACATTGGCGACCAATATCAGTATGAGTAAAATTTATCAAGAACTCGTTGCCTATATCGAGGTCTTGAATGACATACAGAATGCCAGATTCAAAGCCGGGGTTTTGGTCGAATTACAAAAAGGACTGTTTTCCCCTTCAGCAAACAGCTTGAAGTCCTTCGCTGAATTGTCGCGCTTGCTGAACCTGTTCGATCAGCGGGGGAATGCCATCTTCTATATTCTTTTCAATGGTTTCTTCCTGTTTGACATTTTACTGTTGAAGCGTATCATCCAATGGGAGATAAAGCATCTGGCGCACATGGAAAAATGGATCCATTGCATTTCCGAAATAGATGCGTTGGTCAGTCTGGCCAATTATTCGTTCAATCATCCTGCCAACACCGCAGCGGAAATACTTCCGGAACAGGATGAGAAGGTGATTGAAGCCATAGATATCTATCACCCTTTTCTAGCCTACAAGCAAGCTGTCCCTAATAGCTTTACACTCGGAAAGAACCATGTAGCCATCGTGACCGGAGCCAATATGGCAGGGAAAAGTACTTTCCTGCGGACCATCGGACTCAATTACATCCTGGCTTGCAACGGGGTGCCCGTATGTGCTACCTCTTTCAGATTCTCGATCGTTACCCTGTTTTCAAGCATGCGAACAACAGACAATCTGTCAAAGGATATCTCTTATTTCAATGCGGAGCTTCTTCGTTTGAAGCAGCTCATACAGCATGTGAAGTCCAATCCTTATACCCTGATTATTTTGGATGAGATTCTGAAAGGTACGAACTCGAAAGACAAGCTGGAAGGCTCCCTCGTTTTCCTGCGCGAGATTATATGCCATAATGTTGCGGCATTGATTGCCACCCATGATTTGGAGCTGGCAAAACTGGAGGACGAGAATAAGGAAGTGTTCAGCAATTATTGTTTTGAAATAGCCCTTTCGCAAGACATTGAATATACTTATCGTATAGCCAAAGGAGTAGCCAAAAACCTGAACGCGTCTTTTCTGTTGAAAAACATATTGGATGAAATGAGAAACTAAAGGAGAGAGCCTTCCGGCAATCGCCATAGGTTTTTCCCTTCATTTCCATTGATATATCATGTGCTTATCGTTTCGTTTTAAGAAAGGCATATCTCGTCACCTGCAGAAAGGTAATCGATGCGCTCTTTCATGTGTTCTTTCAGTTGTTTATAGGCTTTTAGTCCCGTACAGTGCATGGTATAAAAGTGGCAATCAGTAAATTCCAGTAAATGGCAAGCCAAATCTTTGATAAAGATAGCTTCAGCTTTAGGGTTAAGTCCGTTTTTAGCTAGGTGCATGCCAGCTAATACATGAGTTGTCGGATGGTTAGAAAGATTATTAGCTTTTTGTAGGATGTTTACAATACCCGTGTGTGCACATCCGGCTACTAAAATGTTTACGGAACCTTCTTTTATAAGCAGGTTTAATTCATGACAGAATGAATCGTGTTCTTGGGGAGTTGGACCGAAGAGCATCTGGTTGCCGGGTGGACATAGACAGTTGCCATTATTTTGTGTAAACAGTTGTAGATTTGGATTAATATATGTGTTTTCATTACAGAAATGCAGGCGGGGGTTGTTCTTTAGAGAAGAATCCAGCCCGATGTAATACATACCATCGATACGTTGCGAATAATGTGCCTCAAAAGCTTTCTGGTGTAGGTATACAGGCGCTTTTGTGTTTATTTCCAAAAAAGTTTTTAATCCTCCTCCATGGTCATAATGTCCATGCGACAAAATGGCTAGGTCTACCAGGCTTAGGTCAATTCCTTTTCTGGCGGCATTTTCTGCAAACAGGTGGGTTTGTCCCATGTCAAAGAGGATTCGTTGTTTTTCAGTTTCTATGTAGAGACTTAGGCCATGCTCCACGGGCCATTCTTGTTGGCTGGTATTTTCTATTAAAGTAATTATTTTCATGATGGATATTATATATCATCTGCAAATATAGTGAATGAAGATAGCATGGGCTAGTTGAGATGAAAGAAATATTTTTTTTGAGAGGTTTACTTGTTTTTTATCCATGGATTTAGGGTGCATATTCCATGGATTTGAGATATAATCTCCATGGATTCAGGAAATTTTCCTTATGGTTTGCAAAATTTTGCAGCTTGTTTAGAAAGCTAAAGCTGTAGCTTGATGAAAATTTTTCCCAGCTTGGGGAGAGGTAAAGCTGTAGATCGGGAAGTAAAAAGTTGTAGCTTGATGAAAATGTGCAGCAGTTGTTTAATCTGTGTTAGCTGTCTCGGAAATTCTGATGAAATCCTACGGGGTTAGTGTTATTTGAATTATGGAATATAGATTATATTTTTTCATTATATCGTTCTCTATCTTTCACCCTTCACCCTTCACCCGCTGATTATCAGTGTGAAAGAGGTGAACCCTTCACTCGCTGAATGTCATCGGTAGGGGAGACGGCTGCCCGGTTCGCTACCTTTCATCTGATAGTCTATTAGGTATGGTTATCGCGCGCGTGAAATAGACAATGTGTATGCCAGTTCAGGTAGAATCGTTGGCTTGAAAAAATATGTTTTGCAACACATCTGTAACACAATGCTTTAGGGTGAACCTT
>Escalade_p1__coassemble_3088_pt1 | contig 4106 bp, 4 predicted proteins | sample Escalade_p1__metabat2_low_PE_015 | metagenome-assembled genome bin Escalade_p1
ACGACCCCGAGATTACAAATCACGTGCTCTGGCCAACTGAGCTAAAGAGGCAATTTTTCAAAAATGCAACCGTTACGTTCGTAGTGTGAGCGAAACGGCTGCAAATTTAGGCATTTATTTTAAATCCGCAAAAAAAATGCGATTTTTTTTATTTGCTCCGTTGTTTTTCCTTGTATTTCACCAGTTGTTTTTCCAAAGCCTCCACACAAAGATCCACTGCTTCTTCAAAAGAGTCGCACACTTTGTTCGCATAAAACTCTCCGTTGGGCACCAGCACTTTCACGCCAGCTTCCTTATTTTCAGCAGTTTCCGGCTTAACAACCTTCAATGACACCTCTACTTTCTTTATATCGTCGTAAAACTTCTCCAACTTTGCGGCTTTTTCCTGGATAAAAGCTTGCAGTTGCTCTGATGCATCAAAGTGAATCGATTGAATTCTTACTTCCATACTTACCTCCTTTTTTTATTTAGGCTCGAGGGTGAGCCTGATTATACACTTTCTTCAGCTCCTCAAAAGTAGTATGCGTATATATTTCCGTTGTCGCCAAACTCTCGTGTCCAAGAATCTCCTTGATAGCACTCAGTCCTGCCTCATGATTCAGCATGGCTGTAGCAAAAGAATGTCTCAACACATGAGGGCTTCGCTTCTTCAGCGTCACCACCTTTGAGAGGCTTCGTTTCACAACTTTAGTTACCGTATAGCGGGTTACCGGCTTGCCATCAGACTGTACAAAAAACACATCCGATCTCTGCGGCACCTCTTCATTACGCCGACTCACATAATCTTCTATCCGTTTCTTCAGCGAATCGCCAAAAGGGATCAAACGCTGCTTGTTTCTTTTCCCTGTTACCTTTACCAGACAGGTATTCACATCCACATCTACGTTTTTCAAGCCCAACAACTCCGCCAGTCGCATGCCTGTGGCATAAAACATTTCCAGAATCAGTTGGTCTCTGCATCCTTCAAACCCTTCTCCGAGGTCTACCTCATCGAGCAGGCGATTCATATCCTTCTCCTTTATAAAGACCGGGAGCACCTTTTCTTTTTTAGGACCGATAATTTTATATGTCGGATCCACAGAAATCTCCCCTCTTTTCAGCAGAAATTTAAAATATGCCCGCAGCGAACTCAGCTTCCGATTTACCGTAGAAGCCTTTTTTTTCTGTTCCATCAGGGAAACCACCCATTCACGGATCAGAGAAGTATCTACAGCCTCCGGCTCCAGGTCTCCAACTTGCGCCTCTATAAACTGCTGCAATTCCAACACGTCCGACTCATAGTTCCTCACGGTGAGTTCAGAATAATTCCGTTCGTATTGCAGATATTCTATAAAAGATTTAGTCATCAACATACCGCTACACCTCTAAATCATGCAACGAATGTATGAAAAAGAATTCAATAATTCAAGAGATTTTGCGAATTATTATTCTTCTACTTGCTGAAGTTTCTGAACATAAACGGCATGTTCTTTCTTAAGTCTCTTGAGTACAGACGGTTTGTCAAACTGTTGTCTGCTTCTCAATTCTTTTACGATGCCAGTTTTTTCAAATTTTCTTTTGAACTTCTTCAGCGCTTTTTCAATGTTTTCGCCTTCTTTTACAGGTACTACAATCATTTTTTTGTATTTAAAAAGTTAATGTATATAATTATCAAAATCAATTTCGAGCGGCAAAATTACACATAGTTTCTTTATTCACAAAACTTTCCGCAAAAAAAACACTGATTATTAGCGAAAAACGGCCATAAAACAGCCCCCGCAGCCGCAAACAGATGCCTGCAGCTGCAAACTAATCAGGGCGGCCTTGGATTTTCTCGAAAAAATATAATAACTTTGGAAAATAGAATTTTTTATAGATTGTGTCGCATGAACGTAACGATTAAAAACAGATTGGCAGCGCTCAGGGAGTGGCTGCAAAACAACCATATGGATGCTATGATCATCCCGAGTACTGACCCGCACCTCAGCGAGTATGTGGCCCCGCACTGGATGGCGCGCGAATGGATTTCCGGCTTCACCGGCTCGGCGGGCACAGTGGTGGTAACGCTTCAGGATGCCGGCCTGTGGACTGACTCGCGCTATTTCTTGCAGGCGGCTCAGCAGCTCGAGGGCACGGGCATTACCTTATATAAAGAGATGTTGTCCGAAACGCCTTCCATCCCTATTTTCCTCCGCACTCACCTCGAACCGCAGTCGTGCGTGGCGCTCGATGGTGCCATGTTTTCGGCACAGCAGATGGCGCAGCTGAAAGAGGAACTCGAAGCCGACGGATTGCTGCAGGTGAAATGCATCGAAGATCCTTTTTCAACGATTTGGGCCGACCGTCCGCTGATTCCGCAATCGCCGGCTTTCATCCATGACATCCAATATGCCGGACAGTCGGCTGCCGAGAAGCTGGAGATATTGCGCAACATCCTCAACGAACAAAAAGCGGAAGCCCTGCTGCTCTCAGCGTTGGACGAGATTGCCTGGACGCTCAACCTCCGCGGCTGCGATGTACACTGCAATCCGGTGGTTATCAGCTATCTGCTGATAACCGATAACGAAGCACATTTCTTTATCGATGCCAAAAAGGTACCCGAAGAGGTGGGCCGATACCTGGCCGAAGTGCCGGTCATCCTGCACCCCTACGCCGACATTTTTGGCTTCCTGCAGCAACTTTCGGCTCAGTCCATCCTGATCGACCCGGCCAAGACCAACTACGCAGCCTGCTCGGCCCTGCCTGCCAGTTGCCAGAAAATCCACGCCGCTTCGCCAGTGGCCCTGCTCAAATCCATCCGCAATCCGCAGGAAATCGTGGGCATCCATCAAGCCATGCTGAAAGACGGTATCGCCTTGGTCAAATTCTTGAAATGGCTCGAAGAAGCGGTACCCGGCGGACAGGAAACCGAAATGAGCATCGACCGCAAGCTGCATGCCCTGCGCGCCGAGCAACCTTTATATATCGGTGAAAGTTTCGACACCATTGCCGGATACCGCGAACATGCGGCCATTGTGCACTACGAGGCTACCCCCGATACCGACGCGGTACTGCAGCCCAAAGGCTTCCTCCTGCTCGACTCGGGTGCCCAGTATCTCGACGGCACCACCGACATCACCCGCACCATTGCTTTGGGCGAGCTGACCGAAGAAGAGAAAACCGACTACACCCTGATTTTGAAGGGCCACATTGACCTGTCGATGGCCATCTTTCCCGAAGGAACGCGCGGTGCCCAGCTCGATGTGCTGGCTCGCATGCCCATCTGGCAACGAAAAATGAACTACCTGCACGGCACCGGCCACGGCGTGGGCCACTTCCTGAATGTGCACGAAGGTCCTCAAAGCATCCGCATGAACGAGAATCCGGTGGTGCTGCATGCTGGCATGGTGACTTCCAACGAGCCGGGCGTATATAAAGCCGGCAGCCACGGCATCCGCATCGAAAACCTTGTGCTCACCATCCCCGCTGGCGAAGGCATGTTTGGCCGATACCTAAAATTTGAAACGCTGACCCTCTGCCCCATCTGCACCAAAGGCATCATCAAGGATTTACTGACGCCGCAAGAGATTGACTGGCTCAACCAGTACCATCTCCAAGTATATCAGCTTATTGCACCCTACTTGAACGAGGATGAAAAGCAATGGTTGCAGCAGGCATGCCAAGCTATCTAAAGACAGAATGCCGACGAACGGCTAAAGAACAGTGAACAGCAACGGGGTTAAATGTTAAGTTTGATCCCGTTGCTTTTTTTTATCTGAACCTAAAACAAATCCTGCACAAAACCTGAACCGAGCATACTTTAATACACAGCACGAAAGACTCCTCGAAGAGAAACTAAAGAATAATCAAAGAATAACTGAAGAAGAATCAAAGAAAGAAAGAGTACCCGAAGAGAAATCAAAGAATAACTGAAGAAAAACGGAAGAATAAACAAAGAAAAAAAAGGAAAGAAGAGCACCCGAAGAGAAATCAAAGAAGAATCAAAGAATAACTGAAGAAAAACGGAAGAATAATCAAGGAAAGAAAGAGTACCCGAAGAGAAATCAAAGAAAAACGGAAGAATAAACAAAGAAAAAAAAAGGAAAGAAGAGCACCCGAAGAGAAATCAAAGAATAACTGAAGAAAAA
>Escalade_p1__coassemble_3738_pt1 | contig 3488 bp, 4 predicted proteins | sample Escalade_p1__metabat2_low_PE_015 | metagenome-assembled genome bin Escalade_p1
AATTATGAACATGCAATTACGCAATGTGCCTTTCAGCCCGCCGGATATGACGGAAGCTGAAGCTAATGAAGTACGCGATGCTATTTTAAGTGGTTGGATTACTACGGGTCCGCGTACCAAGGAGTTTGAAAAACAAATCGCTGCTTATGTGGGCGTGGAAAAGGCGGTTGCCTTGAATTCTCAGACAGCCTGTGCTGAGATGGCACTTCGTCTGTTAGGTATTGATGAAGGGGATGAGGTGATTGTTCCGGCTTATACCTATACGGCCAGTGCTTCCATCGTGGATCACGTAGGTGCTAAGATTGTGTTTGTGGATGTGCAGGAGGATTGTCTGGAAATGGATTACCAGGCGGTGGAAAATGCCATTACAGAACGTACTAAGGCGATTATTCCGGTAGACCTGGCGGGTATTCCTTGTGATTATGACCGTCTGTTCCAGATTGTGGAAGCTAAGAAGAACTTATTCCAACCGAAAACCGATTTACAGAAGATGATAGGCCGTGTGGCTATCTGCTGTGATGCAGCGCATGCTTTCGGTGCTTCTCGAAAAGGGGTAATGGTGGGTGCTGTTGCTGACTTCTCATCTTTCTCATTCCATGCGGTAAAGAATTTAACAACGGCCGAAGGCGGTGCATTGACTTGGAATCTGCCGTTTGGCAACGAGGTGGCTGTGAAGGATTTGGATAATAATCCGGAAGTGACTTTAAGCGGAGTACCGGTTATCGAAGGGGAAACATGGAATCAGAAGCTGTACCGGGTTACTCAGCTGCTGAGCTTGCACGGCCAGAACAAGGATGCATTGGCCAAAACGAAACTGGGTGCTTGGGAGTATGACATCGTAGGCCCGTGGTTCAAGTGTAATATGACGGATGTAGTGGCTGCCATCGGTTTGATTCAGATGAAGCGTTATCCGGGCATGCTGGCGCAACGTAAACAGATGATTGAACGGTATGATGAGGCGCTGAAGAATCTGAATGTAGCGGTGCTGCATCATTACAATGAAGAGCACATTTCTTCAGGCCACTTGTATCTGGTTCGCCTATTGGGCAAGACACGCGAAGAAACCAACCGGGTGATTGAGCAGATGGCGGAAAGAGGCATTGCTACGAATGTACACTACAAGCCGCTGCCTATGATGACGGCTTACAAAAAGTTGGGATATGATATCAAGGATTTCCCCAATGCGTTCCGTATGTTTGAAAATGAAATTACGCTTCCATTGAATACTAAGATGACCATGGAAGATTTAGAGTATGTAATTGAAAACTTTGTAGAGATTCTTTCTAAATAATGAAGAGACTATTTGATATAGTAGCGAGTGGGTGCGGCCTGTTGGTGCTGGCCCCACTCCTGGTTTTGATAGCTATCTGGATTAAACTGGATTCAAGGGGGCCGGTGTTTTTTCGTCAGGTGCGTGTAGGGAGATACAATAAGGATTTTCGTATCTTTAAGTTCCGCTCCATGAGGGTAGGCAGTGACAAAGGGAGTCAGGTAACGATTGGCGGTAGAGATCCTCGTGTCACTCGCTCAGGTTATTTTATCCGTAAGTTCAAATTTGATGAGCTGCCTCAGTTAATTAATGTGTTTATCGGGGATATGAGTCTGGTAGGCCCTCGTCCGGAGGTTCGCCATTATGTGAATTACTGGACAGAAGAACAGATGCATGTGTTGGATGTGCGTCCAGGGATTACCGACCCTGCCAGCATTAAGTTCCGCAATGAAAATGAATTGTTGGAAAAGGCAGAAGATCCTGAAAAATACTACATCGAAGTGGTGATGCAGGAGAAAATCAAATTGTATTTGGAATATGTAAAGAACTCCTCTTTCTTGTATGACATTAAGTTGATTTTCCAAACTTTTTGGGTGATTGTTACGGAAAGATAAGGGGTTGAAAGATATACAATGAAAAAATATATTGTGATGATACTATTGTGCTTGGTTGCTGTGAGCAGCCAGGCTCAATTTACTCATGGCACTACCGGTTTGCTGGAAATGCCGACGGCGGATATGCAGAAGGATAAGACGGTGATGATTGGAGGCGGTTATCTGCATCACACGGTGACGCCGCCGCGCTGGAATTACAATACCTGGCATTATTATTTGAATGTGACGATTTTCCCGTGGCTGGAAGTATCGTATGCTTGTACCCTTTTCAACGAGTGGATCAAGCGGGATGATTGGATTCATTTGAAGAACCAAGACCGTAATTATTCAGCTAGGCTCCGCTTATGGAAGGAGGGATGGTGGAAGTCCTGGACTCCGCAGATTGTAGTGGGTTGTAATGATATTGGTACCTCCAGTGAAGGTGGAATTGGCTCGGGTGATGGAACTAATGGCAATGGTTTCTGGAACCGCTACTTCCTCGCTGTAACCAAGCATGTGGGCTTTTCCAAAGTGGGTGAGCTCGGGGTTCATGCCTCTTACTTATACAACAGACGAAAAGATAATCCCCTCAACGGGCCGGCTTTCGGGGCGAATTTCCGTTTCGGTCTGCCGGGTGAATCATTCTGGCACAAGGCGGTGAACGGCATCAACCTGATGGCGGAGTATGATTCGAAGCATGTAAATATCGGGGGCAGCTACTCGGTGTGGAAAGACCGTATTAACGGGTTCTTCGAGCTGAGTCAGTGCAAGCATCCGTCGGCAGGTATTTGTCTGAAGATCTGTCTGAAATAGTTTTCAATTGGATGTCAATGCGTACCCGTTCGGTGAATAGGTATAAAATAAAAAGTCTCCTCAACAGCTGTTGAGGAGGCTTTTTAAAGCGGTACATTATATGCCCGCATATTCTACCGCTGCAGGGAAGCAGGGGCAGGGTTTGAGGGAATCGAGGTCGCGGTGACCCAGGATGATGGCGCGGGGAAAGAGTCTTTTCAGTTCCCGGAGCAGGGCCAGGAGGCTGGCTTTCTGGGCCAGGGTGCGCGTGTCTTTCGGTTCGCCGTGGCGGTCCAGGCCGCCTTCGTAGCAGATGCCGATGCTGTGACGGTTGTGCCCCTTGCAGTGGGCGCCGATGTCTTCGATGGGGCGTCCGCGGTGTATGGTGCCGTCGCGCGTCAGGTAGTAATGGTAACCGATGTCTTTGAAGCCGCGGTGGCGGATGTGCTCCTGTCGGCAGGCTTCAAAATCAAAGTTCCGCCCCTCTCGGGTGGCGGAACAATGAAGGATGATCAAGGTAATCTGTCTCATCGGGCTCATGTGCTAGTACTGACAGCAGGCATTCAAGCCCAGGGCTCCGGCTACGGCCGTGGCTACGGCGATGACTACTTTGATGATGATTTGCCAAACGTTTTTCTTCATAGAAATTTAAAATTTAGAGTTTATACTGTTATTTTAGCTCAGCAGTTCGTCGCCACCTTCTTCGGTGTCTTTACCGGGCTCTTTGCCGGGCTCTTTACCTGGTTCTTTGCCTGGCTTGCCGACTTCGTTCAAGGTGTATTTGCCCTGTTCGCGCAGGGTGGCTTCGAGGTTCAGACTCTTGTTGCTGAGCT